>JAABUR0100000329.1_pt1 | contig 88529 bp, 77 predicted proteins | sample 5560091 | NCBI WGS metagenome assembly JAABUR01 (sample SAMN10711879, study PRJNA513375) | rock metagenome | isolation source: Antarctica rocks | place: Antarctica: Victoria Land, University Valley sud | reverse complement strand
AGTCGTCTCACGCCGTCGCCTACGCCATGCAGCTGGCGGCCGAGCGCGACCCCGACCAGATCATCCTGGTCAACCTCTCCGGCCGGGGCGACAAGGACCTGCAGACCGCCGCCGACGCCCTGGGCATGACGCTATGACCGCCACTGCAACGTCCACCGCCCCAACGATCGGGGGCGAGTCAATCGCGCCGAGTGGGATTGCGGCGGCCTTTCGGCGGGCCAAGGACGACCACCGGACGGCCCTGATCCCCTTCGTGACAGCTGGCTATCCAAGCCTGCCGCTGACCGAGGAGCTGGTGCCCGCACTCCAGCGGGGTGGGGCGGATCTGATCGAGATCGGTGTTCCCTTCTCCGATCCCCTCGCCGACGGCACGACGGTCCAACGGAGCAGCCAGGGAGCGCTCGCCAACGGCGTAAGCCTGACCGATTGTCTCGCCCTCGCCGGGCGGCTCCGGCGCGAGCACCGCGTGACCGTGCCGCTGATCTTCATGGGCTACTACAACCCGATCCTGCAATATGGCCCCGCGCGCTTCGCGACTGATGCGGCAGCGGCCGGGGTCGATGGCGTGATCGTTCCCGATCTCCCGACCGAGGAAAGCGACGAGCTGCTCGATGCCTGCCGGGTGCATGGGCGCGATCTGATCTTTCTGCTGGCGCCGACCTCGACCGACGCCCGGATCGCCGATGTCGCCACACGGGCGGGGGGATTCGTCTACTGCGTCTCGCTGACCGGCGTCACCGGCGCCCGGACCGAGTTCCCTGACCTGAGCGACTACCTGACACGGGTTCGCCGCCACACCAGCCTGCCGCTGGCGATCGGCTTCGGTATCTCGACGGCCGCCCATGTGCGACAGGTTGGCGCGATCGCCGACGGCGCGGTGGTCGCCAGCGCGCTGATCAATCACCTGGAATCGCTGCCACCCGCCGATCAGCCAGCGGCGGCCGAGGCGTTCGTTCGCGCGCTGCGGGAGGGCTCAGGAATGCTCGACACGGGAGAGGTCCCGGTTGACGCCCCGACCGGCAGCCCACCACGCGACGATGGAGAGTCACGACGATGACCGACGGCCACCACCCCGGCACGACGCTCCCGCTGGTTTGCCGCGGGATCCGCGGTGCTACTACCGCCGACACCAACACCTCCGAGGACATCCTCGAAGCGACGGGTGAGATGCTGACCGCGCTGATCCGGCTCAACGATCTCGATCCCGCGGACATCACCAGTGCGGTCTTCACGACGACACCCGACCTCACCGCCACCTTTCCCGCCCTCGCCGCGCGGGAGTTAGGGTGGACGGAGGTGCCATTGCTCTGCGCCCACGAGATGAATGTCCCAGGCGCGCTGGAGCAGGTCGTGCGGCTCCTTCTCCACGTCAACACCACCCGCTCGGCGACCGAGATCCGGCATGTCTATCTCAAAGGCGCTCGCGAGCTGCGGCCCGCCTGGAGCATCTCAGATGAGGTGCTGGCGGATCTGCTTGGCCAACCCGCGCCGGTCGGCGCCGCACCATGACGTTCACCGTGCAGAGCAGGCCCGGATGCGTTGGGGAGGGCACCGAGCTGATCATCGTTCGTTCCCGTGAGCACTCGAGTCGACCAGGAGGAAACCGGTGATCGTCGTGATGGAGCGGGGAGCATCCCGCGAACAGATCAATGATGTCGTGACGCGCGTTCAGGGTCTCGGGCTGGGAGCACATCTCTCCGAGGGTGAGGAGCGGACGATCATCGGGGTGGTCGGGTCGCCGCTCCCCCCATCGCTCGACGAGATGCTCGAAGTCCACGCCGGTGTCCAGCAGATCGTCCGCGTCACCAAGAAGTACAAGCTGACCGGCTGGGATTTTCACCCCCAGAAGTCGAGCTTTCGCGTGCGCGACACGGTGATCGGTGGCGATGAGATCACGATCATCGCCGGTCCATGCTCGGTCGAATCCGAGGAGCAGACGATTGAGACCGCGCGCGCCGTCAAGGCCGCTGGAGCCAAGATGCTGCGCGGCGGCGCCTACAAGCCGCGCACCTCCCCCTACGAGTTCCGGGGGCTCGGCAAGCGCGGGTTGGAGATCCTGGCGATGGCCCGCGAGGAGACCGGGTTGCCGATCATCACCGAGGTGATGACCCCGTCGGATATCGAGGATGTCGCCGCCTACACCGATGTCTTTCAGATTGGCGCGCGCAACTCCCAGAACTACCTGCTCCTCGAAGAGGTTGGCAAGGCCGGCAAACCGGTGATGCTCAAGCGCGGGCTCTCGATGATGCTGGAGGAGTGGCTCCTGGCCGCTGAATACGTTATGGCGCAGGGTAATCCCGACGTCATTCTCTGCGAGCGCGGCATCCGCACCTTCGAGCGGGAGACACGCAACACCCTCGATGTCAGCGCGGTCCCCGTGATCCAGGGCATGAGTCATCTGCCGGTCTTCGTCGATCCGAGCCACGCCGCCGGCAAGCGGGCGCTCGTCGGTGCCCTGGCGCTGGCGGGTGTCGCCGCCGGGGCGGACGGCCTGATGATCGAGGTACATCCGAGCCCCGACCACGCGCTCTCCGACGGCGCCCAATCACTGACCTTCGCCGAGTTCGGCGAGCTGATGCCGCGCATCTCCGCCGTCGCTCAGGCTGTCGGCCGCACCCTGCCTGTCGCCGGCCAGGTGGCGGCGATCTAGCGCCACTCAGTCGACCCCTCCGGAGAACGGCTCACCGGCGCCGAGCCACAGATGAGAATGTTCAGACGGGGGCGGGCGCCTTGCGCCCGCCCCCTTTGTCGACCGGCTATCGCGGCGGATGCTGTCGTTTCGCGGCAGCGGTGCGATTGCTCCCACGGTTCCTCTCCGGGAAGTGGACGCCAACGATCAATCGGTGTCGAGCCCGTCGCTCCTTCCCGGAGCGATCGTCGCGGGCGAGAGCGAGGACGCGTCCGCCTGGGTCTCCTTCGACTGGGCGTACCGCTCCAATTCAAGATCGAAGGCGGACCGCGAACCTTTCGTGGCCGCGGCGATCTCCTCCAGGGGGAGTTTCGGCGTCCGGTCGGCATACAGCAGACCGTTCGCCTCCTGATAGGTATCGGCGAACTGGGTGTAGCAGAACCCGGCCAGCAGCGGGATCGCCTGGACGGTCTCGACAAGTGCCCGGTACTGCTCGGCGAAGCGCTCGGCCGTTTCGCTCCGGGCATAGCCCCAGGTGACGGCGTCGCGGTCGGGACGATTGAGGGCGACGCCGCCGAATTCGGTCAGCATCAGCGGTTGTCCGGCGTGCGGAAACCCGTCGATGGTCAACAGCCGGCCGTTTGGCCGCTCCCGTTGAAAGATATTGGGAATCTCTTCGGCCGATCCATAGCGACGGACGAACACCTTCGGGTCGGCGGCGTAGTCGTGGATGCCGATGATGTCGGTCGCCACACTCTCCCAGCCGTCGTTGCCGATCACCGGCCGGCTGGGGTCGATGGTCCGCGTCAGGTAATAGAGCGCCTGCACGTAGTCGCGCTGCGACGGATTATTCGGGAGATCGGGCACTCCCCACGACTCGTTGATGGGCACCCAGGCGACGATACAGGGATGGCTGACGTCGCGCAGGAGCGCAGCGTTCCATTCCCGGGTGACCCGCCCGACACTTCGCGTGGTGTACCGGTAGGCGCTCGGCATCTCTTCCCAGACCATCAAGCCGAGCCGGTCGGCCCAGAAGAGATAACGCGGGTCCTCCAGCTTCTGATGCTTGCGGACACCGTTGAAGCCCATCTCCTTCGCCAGCTCGACGTCGCGGCGCAGCGCGTCGGGCGTCGGCGCCGACAACCCCGATTCGGGCCAGTACCCCTGGTCGAGCACCATGCGGAGATAGAAGGGCCGACCGTTCAGGATGAAGCGATCGCCCTGCACCCCCACCGACCGCAGACCCAGGTAGCTCGACACCTCATCGAGCAATGCCCCATCCGGTCCCTCCAGGCGCACCTCGGCGCGAACCAGGGTCGGCTTATCGGGGCTCCAGAGCAGCTCGTTCCGGAAATCGTCGATGCCAGGATCGGAGAGGGCGATCCGCCGGTGCACTTCGCCAGCGACCACCCCGTAGGTGTCATCCGCCAGGAGCCGCTCGGCACCCGTCTCGTCCGTCACAGAGAGGCGCACCCCGAGATGCAGGTCGCTCCGTAGCACTCCCGGTTCCTCGATCAGCGCTTCCAACCCGATGTCCCAGGCATCCATCTGGAAGGACCAGCGGAGCGTGTCGATGCGGGTCGCTCCCACCCGCTCCAGCCAGACCGTTTGCCAGATGCCGGTCGTCCGGGGATACCAGATGGCGTGCGGCTCCAGCTGCCAGTCTTGCTTGCCCCGCGGCTTGGTCAGATCGGCCGGGTCATCCTCCGCGCGCACCGTGATGGTCTGACGCTCCATACCCTGCAAGCACCCGGTTACATCGACCGTGAATGGGGTGTATCCCCCCTCGTGGGTGGCCGCAAGTCGATCATTGATCCAGACGGTCGCGGTATGGTCGACGGCGCCGAAGTGGAGCAGCAGGCGCTCGTCTCCCGTCAGCGGCGGGGGATCGAACGCGCGCCGGTACCAGCAGGACAGCGTGAAGCCCGTCTCGCCGATCCCGCTTGCCGGGGTCTCCGGGGCGAATGGCACCACGATTGTGCGGTCCCATGCGACCTCGTCCGGAGTGCTCCAGGCGGCAGTCTGGTCGAGCGCGAAATCCCACGGCCCATCGAGCGAGGTCCACTCGGCACGGCGCAGTTGTGGTCGAGGGTAGTCGTCGATGGGATTCACCTCCTCGATCTCCCGGGGGGCTCCGCAGGCGCGTCCACGTGAGCCGCGAGCACGACACCCGTCCAGTCTACCGGCTGCAACGTTATCGGCCACCCTCTGGCCACCACCAGGTCGCTGGACGACCGTTCCAGCGGGCCGACGATGCCCAGGGTCCAATCTGGTGCTTCGTCGAGGAGCAGGCGACACCGACGTGGACCACCAGTTGGGCGCGAATCGTCCGGCTGCACATGCCATGGCCACGCCGGACAGGCATCTCGACTGGTAGTCGGCAACCACCATGTCGCTGCCCCAGGGCGGGCCCGACGCCTGGGCGACCGCGGCCGTCAGCGGTCACCCCCGTGGCGGCCATCTGCCCGGGTGATGTCCCGCGACCGGTCGTGAGCCGCGGCGCATGCCTGGCGCCCATCGCCGCTCCCTGGAATGGTCGCCCGGGCGGTATGATCGGTGGCGCAGCCCAACCACCACGCACCTGGACGTGTGATGATGGGACGCGCCGCAGCAGCGGACCGCGTGCGACACCGGTGGACGATGGTCACAGGGAGTCACGATGGCAGGACCGGACGGTCAAGCACAGGAGCGGGCGACCTATCTGACGCTCGTCGGTATCTTTCTCGGTCTCTTCGCCGCGTTCTCACGGCGGGAGAGGGACGCGAAACGCGCGCTCGATCTCGCACCGTTCGACCTGGCCATGCTGGGCCTCGCCACCTACCGCGCGGGTCGCCTGGCGGCCTACGACCGCGTAACGGAGCCGCTGCGCGCGCCCTTTACCGAGACCGTGCCGGACGAGTATGGCGCCGACCAGAACGTGGTCGCCGAGGGCAGCGGCGTCCGCAAGGCGATCGGCGCGCTCGTCTCCTGCCCGACCTGTATGGGCACCTGGGTCGCGGCCGGTCTCGTCTATGGACTCCGGGTCGCGCCTGTCCCCACCCGCCTGTTTCTCGGCTTCATGAGCGCCACCGGTCCCGCCGAGCTGATCGACGGGGCCAGCGAGACACTGCAATGGACCGGCAAGGCGCAGCGCAAGGCGTCGGCCCCCGAGAGCTAGCCCGGTCCGGTCGTGTCAGCGTCACCATTGGCCATGCCGTCGTCTGGCCCGCGCCGGGCATACCGGTCACGTCCATCTGACCGCGGCACCAACCGCTCGACCACGGCTCAGGCCCGATCGCCGGTTCCACCAGGCGGATGCACGCCCGCTGGCTATGGTTGAGGCGACCGGCGATGGGAGCCGCGGGCGAGGCGCTCGGCCGACGCGCCGGGTCAGGGGAATCGCTAGAGCCCTCCAGTCATCACGGGGCCAGCCCTCTCGCCACTCGTCGCCGCGTGGCCATCACCTCTCGCGTGGGCGGCTGGCAGGCGTCCGGGGGCCGTCGCGCCGGTTGTAGAACGGTGATGGTTCCACCCGTCTCGTCCGCCCACCGTTGCAGGAGGAGAGACCGTGTCGAGCAACGCGAACAAGGCTGTTGTCGGCCGCTATGTCCACGAGTTCCAGGGTCGGAGACAGACGGTCATCGGTGGCGAGATCATGGCGCCGGATCTGGCCAGGCCCGCCATAGCGTCTGGCCAGATGCTTCACACCGCATTTCCCGACCTGGCGATCGCGGTCGAGCACCAGCTGGCCGAGGAACTCACCAGGGGAAATGGACCAGTCCAATCGGTTCGATCCCGGCCTCAAGCAGGTCAGTCTCCTGGACGGCGACGACGACGCTTCGCCTCCGGGACGGCAGGATCGTGGAGATAATCGGCACCAACTGGGACCATCTCGGCATCCTCCAACAGATGGGTGCGCTACCGGCGACCGCGCCTAGACCCGGTGCCTGATCGAGCCCTTGCACATCGCGCATCAGTCGAAGCATTGTCGCGGCTTAGGCCGATCACCCTGTGCGCCGGTTCCCGGCGCCAGTGTCCCGCACGTCGCCTATGCGCGTTACTAACCGCGACGGCGGGCCGCGAGCCCGGCGACGGCGGCCGCACCGGCCGCCGCCAGCGCGGTCATGCCGTGGTGGGTCGTGAGCCACCACTGCGGGTCGGAGCGGTGAGCGCGCCCCTCGAAATCACCATGAGTCCCGAAGTCCCGCTCGGCATCGACCGGCTGAAACAGGTTGTCGGGCCGGTTGGGATCGACCGGGCGCTCGGTTTGCTGCGCTTCGATGTTGGTGCGGGCGAGATAGCGATCGAGCAGCCCCGGCGCGAGCTTGTTCGCCAGAATCGCCAACGCGGAGGGCGTTCCGACGACGACCTCGCGCCGGTCGTGGTCGGCCGCCCAGAGGATCGCCTGGGCGGCCAGCTCCGGCTCGTAGATCGGCGGCACCGGCTGGGGATGATTCGGCAGGCGGGTGCGGACCCAGTCGAATTGCGGCGTGTTGAGCGCCGGCAGCTGGACCATCGAGACATGGACCTGGCTGTTGTCATGGAGCAGCTCAGAGCGCAGCGACTCGGTGAATCCCTGGATCGCGTGCTTGGCGCCGCAATAGGCCGACTGCAGCGGGATCGCCCGGTACGCCAGGGCCGAGCCGACCTGGACGATCGCCCCGTGGTCCCGTGGCAGCATCCGCTTCAACGCGGTCAACGTTCCGTAGACCGTGCCCAGATACGTCACCTCGGTGACGCGCCGGTACTCCTCGGCGGTCATCTCCTTGACGGGCGAGAAGACGGAGACCATCGCGTTGTTGACCCAGATGTCGATCGGGCCAAGCTCCTCCTCGACGGCAGCGGCGGCCAGCTCCACCTGGCTCGGATCGGCGACATCGACCGGCAGCACCAGGGCCGTGCCACCGGCCGCTTCAACCTCGCGGCGAGCGCCCTCCAACCCCGCCTCGCCACGGGCGAGCAAGGCGACGCTCGCCCCGCGGGCCGCAAACGCCCGCGCGGTGGCCCGCCCCACGCCAGCCGACGCGCCAGTCACGACGACGACTTCCGCTCTGGTCGAATCGCTCATGTCTGGTTCCTCTCCTGTCGTCGTTCCCCCCGAGCGTTCATCGCACGGACGAATGTCCAACCCGCCGATGGAGCGATCCCCAAGGCGACCGCCGACGCTCCCCGTCGTCCGCCGCGCGTCACCCCGCACATCGATCCAATCACTGGCAGTCTCCGCGCTGAATCAGACCAATGCACGGAGGAGCCGCGTCACCAGAGCCACGGCGACACCGTAGGTCAGATGCGCCCCCCACCGGTGCAGATGCTGGGCGACGGGAAACGCTCCCGGTCCGGCGGCCAACCCGAGCAAGGAGCCAGCGAGCTCATCGCCACCGATCCAGAGTCCTGTCCCGAAGGCGAGGCCACCGGCGACGATCGAAACATCTTTTCCGTCCGTCAACGCGCCGTAGCATCCGCCCTGGGTGGCGCCATAGCCATAATGGACCAGATAGCTGAGCGTGGATGCCGTTTCCTCCGCCTCGGGTGGCTTGCCGCCAAGCCGCGTATAGGCGATCCGGCCCATTGCCGCGGTGGTCGATTCATCGTCGCCGTGATGGGTTCCGATCAGGGAGATATCCTCCAGCGCATGAGGACCTCCCTCGCGGGTCGCCGCGCGCGGGTCGGAGCCGGTCAGCCGGGTCGCGATCGACCAGTAGCCGCCCATCGCGACGGTCCCGGCAATACCGGCCGCCAGACCGATGACCGCCCCTCGCCACGGGTTCTGGTCGGTCGCGGACGATCGAATGAATGGCATGGGCGAACCTCCTTATGGCGTGTCAACGTCCTGTCGTCGCTCGTGGTCGAGCGCCTGGATGGCGCGGACATATTCGGTCTGCGAGAAGAGCAGCGGCGTGTTGCCGAGGAATCTCCCCGAGCGGGCATCGACCTCCTCCGCGAAGAGCCCGAGCTCACCGGCCAATGACTCCACCCGTTGCACGATCGCCTCCGCTTCGTCGATCCGGCCATCGAGCGTGAGGGCCGTCGCCAGCCAGAATGTACACGGCAGAAATGCTCCCTCAAACTCGCCAACCGGAAGTGGCTCATCGTCGTCGCTGGACGAGTCGGCCGCCTCGTAGCGATGAACGAAGCCGTCGATGGTCAATCGCTCGATGATGCACTCGGTCGTCGCCCGGACCCGCGGGTGATCGGCCGGTAAAAACCCCATCACCGGGATCAAGAGTGCAGACGCATCGAGCGTATCGGCGTCGGTATGCTGCCGGAAGGCGCCCAGCCGATCGCTCCAGCCGCGATCCATCACTGACGCATGAATCCGGGTCATCTCATCGCACCACCCATCCGTCTCAGCGGCGTGACCCGTGGCGCCGGCGATCTTGACCGCCCGGTCGAGCACCACCCAGCTCATGACCATCGAGCTGATGAAGTGCCGCTCGACATCGAGCTCCCAGATACCACTGTCGGGTTCCCGCCAGGTCCGGGCGGTATAGTCGGCGGCGCGCCGCACCGTAATCCAGAACCGATCCCGCCAAACGCCGCCCTGCTGCAGATAGGTCAGCGCGCACTCGACGAAGAACCCGAGCGAGTCGAGCTGACGCTGGCCGCAAGCGCGATTGCCGAACCGGACCGGCCGCGAGCCGCGATAGCCAGCCAGATCGTTCCGCTCGCGGACCGGCAGGTCGGTCGAGCCATCGACACCGTAGACGATCTGTAACGGCGACTCCGTCGAGGAACGATAGGAGGTCAGGCAGTCCATGTAGCGGAGACCAGATGCTGTCTCGCCAAGCCGGGCCAGCGTCGCCACCGCCAGCGATGCGTCGCGGACCCAGGCATACCGGTAGTCCCAGTTGCGGTCGGCGCCAATCCGTTCCGGGAGCGATGTCGTCGGGGCCGCGACGGGGGAGCCGGTCGGCGCGTAGCTAAGCAGGTGGACCGTCAGCGCGGAGCGGCGAATCTGCTCCGCACGCGGTCCCTGAACGTCGAGACAGTCGCTCCAGGAATGCCAGTAATCGACGGCCCGCCGCAGCTCCGTCTCCGCTCGCTCGCCCGTCCAGGCGGTCTGAGTCTCTTCACCGGTCGACAGGATCGCCCAGAGCTCCTCACCAGCGGCGAGGCGGACCCGGGTGACGGCACGCTCACCCTCGATGGCGACGGGCTGACTTGCCCAGAGATCGACGTGGCCACCGTCACCCAGGGAGATGACCACACCCCCCGCGGACGGCGAGATCGTCCCAGGGGCAAAATCGGGGCGCGGGCAAAGGTCCAGGACGCAGTCGGCTTCGCCCCTGAGACAGCGGAGGCGGCGCAGCAGGACCCGTCCGTCAGCCCCACCGTCGGCAGCCGTGCGGTCGTCCCAGGGCCACGCCATCGCGTCGGTGAGCTCCAGGACACCCCGGTCGTCACTCCAGGTTGTGATCAGGACCGCACTGCTATCCCGGTATCGCTGGCGACCGAGGGTGCCGGACGCCTGGCCGAGTCGCCACCAGCCACCACGCTCGCTATCGAGCAGGCTGCCGAACAGCGGCGCTCCGTCGTACGCCGGGAGACAGAGCCAGTCGACCGTGCCATCGGCTGCGACGAGCGCGGCGGTCCGCCGGTCCCCGACGACCCCGTGACGCTCAATCGGTGGATATGGGGCTGGCAGTCGAAGGGTCGCGGCGGGTCTCACGAGGCCGGCATCGTTGCGCTACCCACGGTCATCTCCGACCCCGCATTGATCACCCGAGCGTTCACGCCGCTTCTGCCGCCTCGCCAGGGCGTCAAGCCGCCTCCCTGGCTCTGGCGAGCATAACCCACGTACAATGCGCCAACGATCCGGAGCCCCTTCGCGCGCCCCTGAGATAGTATCGATGGCGACGTTCTCCACTTCGACCGCTCGCTGCCGGCGCTTCCTGAGCCGGGGAGGCCGCATCATCGCGCTGATGCTCATCCTTGGCATCCTGCCGATCAGCCGTGGCAATCCGGATGCCGCCGCTGCCCCGGGAGACTCACGGTCCGCGCCCGTTCCTCTCGGCACGAAGGCTAACGCCGGTCCGTGGCGGCTGCACGTCCTCGATGTCGTCACCGGCCCCGAGGCGGGCGACCAGGTCGCCGCGACCAGCTCGCTGAACGATCCGATTCGCGACGGCTCCACCTACATTCTCGTCCGCATCTCCGCCGAGAACCTGAGCGACCGACCGCTGACGCTCACCGGCAACGATTTTGCCCTGATCGGTGCTTCCGGCATCGTGCATCGCTTTGTCGGCTCTGTGCCGCCTGAGCCTGCGCTCGACAGTCAGATCGACCCCGGCGCCACGGCCGAGGGGTGGATCGTTTTCGGCACGCCCGCGAGCGAGACAGGACTTCTGCTGCTTTACGACAGCCTTACCCTGGCGGGGAATTGGGCCGACCGCTTCTTCGCCCTCGACGATCAACCAGCCGCCCCTGGTTCAGACGAGTCACCCACGCCGCCGAACGACACCGGGGTCGATCCCGCCGCACCGGCCGGACTCTCCGAGCCGATCGCGACCACTGACTGGCGGATCGAGCTGCTCCAGGTCGCCCGGGGAGAGGAAGTCTTCAACCTCTCCGACTACCGCACGCGGGCCCTGACCCTGGCCGATGCCACGAACGAGACGGTCTGGCTCGCCATGCGTCTGAGCATCACCAACATCCAACCCGCCAGCCCTGCCGCACCCGCCGCGTTTCTGGCGCCGGGCGCCTGGATGCTCACCGACGAGACAGGGAGACCGGTGCTCGATGTCGCGACCCTGACGCCCCCCGAGCCAGACGCCAGTGGCGCCTACGAGCCAGACGCCACCAGAGAAGGCTGGGTCGCCTTCGAGCTTCCCATCGGCTATACGGCGTCGACGGTCCGGTTCCTCCCCTACGAGATGGCGCGTGACGCCGATCCGCGCTATCTCAGCTTCGGCTAACGCGCATCGCCCCGGCTCCCACGCCGTGCCGGTCCCGGCGACGACATGGGGACCTCGCGTTCAACCCGTGCCGGGCGCAGCCTGGCAGGGAACATCGACCCTGTCGCACGCGACAACATCGACTCAGGTGCCATGCGTGTGAAGGCAGTGCCCGTAGCCTGATCCATTCATTTGTCCCGGCAGACGGGCCAAACCGGCTACAATGTGCTCGTCGGCGACGCGGAGGGCCGTCTGAGTTATGTCCTCGACCTGGCACACATGGGGTCTGGCAACGTTGATCGTGGTCTGGGGTGTGGCTCAGTATGGTCTGGCCTATTACACCCTGCGCGATCTGGTGCGCCGGCCGCGCGTTCGTGGCGACAACAAGGTCGTCTGGGCGCTCGTGATCCTGATGTTGCCGCTCGGGGGCGCCCTGCTCTATGCGAGCATGGGCCCGACCTCATTTCTGCCACGGGCGGGTCGCCGCGCCTCGACCGCCGCCGAACGGCCGCCCCGGACCGGGCAGCCGTCCGCGGAACCGTGATTGGCGTCAGCGTTCCTCCCCGGCCGTGGATGTCGACCCACCGGCAGATCGCGAGTCACGCCACCACGGGGACCATGTCAGACGAGCCTTCCCAACCCGTTCAACCTTCAATCGTGCCGACGCGACGGACGGCGCTTCTGCGTGCCGCCAACCCTGGTGGCCACGACACCGGAACCCATCCTGAGAACCCGTTCCGGTTGGTCGCCATCGACCAGGAGCTCCAGCGTCAGCGGCTTATCGATGGCCGACCGGCCGTCACCGTGACCCCGGCCACGCAGGAAGCGGTCGAGCGCGTCCACGACGCGGGCTACGTCAGGGCGTTACGGGGGGTCGCCGCCGGTGGCGGCGGCTGGCTCGACGCCGATACGCTCGTCGCACCCGACTCGGTCGATGTGGCGTTAGACGCGGCGGGCGCGGCGATCGCCGGGGTCGATGCCGCCCTGTCGGGACAGTCTGACCGCTCCTTCGCCCTGGTTCGCCCACCCGGTCACCATGCCACCCCGGCCCGGGGGATGGGCTTCTGTCTCCTCAATTCCGTCGCCATCGCCGCCGCGCACGCGTTGAGCCAGGGGCTGGAGCGCATCTTGATCGTTGATTGGGACGTGCATCACGGGAATGGCACCCAGGACGCCTTTGTCGAAAGCGATCGGGTCCTGTTCTGCTCGATCCACCAGTCCCCGTTGTATCCAGGAACGGGGGCGGCGACTGAGCGAGGCATCGGCCGAGGGACCGGCTTCACGCGAAATGTGCCGTTGCCGCCGGGGCGGGGCGATCGGGAGTATCTTCGCGCCTTTGACGACCAGATCGCTCCGCTGGCGGAGCAGTATCGCCCCGAGCTGGTGCTCATCTCGGCCGGCTTCGATGCCCATATCGCTGACCCGATCGGCGGCATGCGTCTCTCCGAGGCAGGCTTTGCCGCGCTGGCGACCAGAGTCGTTGACCTCGCCGTGGCGGCGCCGGCCGGGGGGAAGGTCGTCGCCGTCCTTGAGGGGGGGTATGATCCGGCCGCGCTCGGGCGCAGCGTCGCCGCCGTGCTGCGAGTGCTCGACGGGGATGCCACCCACGCCGATCGCGAGACCAGGGAGCAGCGATGAGCACGCGTCCGCAGCAACAGATGAACCCGGCCGGCTATCGTCAGGACGATGACCGCCGGCGCGATGAAGCGCGCATCGCCACGATGCAGCAGCAGATCGACGAGCTCCGTGGGGTCGTCCGCGAGCTCGCCGGTCGACAGGGACGCGGCGAAGAGCAATACAAGCAGTTTGAAGGCGGCTCCGCACAGAATCGCTTGCTGCTCGACCAAATGCGGCAGGAGGCCTATCAGAGCGCGCAGGCCCGCGCCCTCGACGAGAACCGCACCCGGCAGCAGATCGACGATCTGAGTGCACGGCTCGAAGACGCGACGCGGCCGATCCGATCGCTGCAGGCGCACGTCGCCGAGATCCTGGAATCGTCCCGGAAGAAGACCGACGACACCGGTCAGCACCTGCGGCGATACGAGGAGCTGCAAACCCAGATCGAGCACCTCGCGGCGATCGGCGACCGCAATATCGTCGTCACACACCAGCTCCGCGACGCGCTCGATCTCGTCCGTGGTGAAAGTGACCAGCTGCGCCGGGACACGCTGCGAGTCGAGGACGCGATCAAGATCGTCGACCAGGAAGCGCGCCGTCGCGTGGCGGAGATCGTCCAGAACCACCAGAACGTGACCACTCGGATCGACGAGCTGCGCTCCGATCTGAGTCACATCACCGATGTCGTCGAAGATACGCGCCGCTCGATCGTCCATGTCGATCCGACGCTCGCAGAGCTGCAGACGGCCGATGCCGCGATGCGACACGACGTGACGCGCTTCCAGACGCAGGCGATTGAGCGACACGAATTGCTGCTGGAGCGGGCCGAGGATATTCGTCAGGAGACCGATGCCGGCTTCGACGAGATTCGGAGCGCCCAGGAGCAGCGCTACGAGCGTCTGGCCGAACGCATCGAGGAGATCGGCGACTCCCATCGCGAGGTTGGGAACCGCATCAGCGCGCTCAGTCACCAGCTGGATGAGCTGCGGCAGGTCGATGAGACTGTCCGTCGAGACCTCTGGCACCTCAATGAGCAACGCGTGCGCCTCCGCGTCGAGCAGGCACAGGAGGAACTCGACCGGCTCTCCAACCAGCGCCGGGATGCCGAGGGGACCACTACCCCGGGCGCCAAACGGGCGCCTCGCCGCCCCGAGCAAGCGGACCACTAACGCCGTCGATCGCCTTCAGCGAAGGGACCGGCACGGCATCGACATCCCCTTCGCCGGTGTGATCATGGTCGGTCACCCAGTCTCTTCATCCTAACCTGCCTGCCAACCACGACGACGCGGTCGGGCACCAGGGGCCCGGCCGTGCCGGCGGCGACGAGGCGCGATACCAGCGGCGACCACGAGGCCAGGGTTGACGGGCCGCCCCGTGCCAACCGCGACGAGGCAGGCGGGTACCAGGGCGCATGCCATGCGCCCCTACCACGAGCCGGGGAGCAGGACGCCCCGGCCATCACCACCGTCGTGTCTGCGTCCGCCACCCGAAGATGACCCGATCAACGGTCCCCCTGCCCCGCCACGCTGGACGGTCGGGGCGCATGGCATACGCCCATGAGGGCCGGTCGCAGGATCACCGCACGGCGTTGAGAGGGGCGTTGATCTCCCTCTGGTGGGGCGCCCGTAGGTGCAGGTCATCCAGTCCCAGCACGCCAGTGAGCGGGTGATCACCTCCGTGCACCGGCGTACGGTGTGCGCCCGAGAAGCGGGGCGCGCGCTCACCACAACTCGCGGAGCAGAACGCCAGACACCATCCCGGTAGGGGCGCATGGCATGCTCCCTCGTCCCCGACCGCTTCGTCTCACCGGGCACACGAGGGGAACGAATCGTTGGCGGTAGCACCATGCGCCCGGCGTGGAGGCGCTATCCGCCCGGTGGTCCGGGATGACCTGGCTCTCCGAGGTGAACGTAGAACAGGCTCCGGTTCGCCCGGTTGCCACCAGATGCTCGCTAGGCGGAGCGACTCAGCGGCCCGGCAACTCGTTCGCCTGCCGTGGACCGGCGGAGCCTTCGGGATCGAACCCGAGATAGGCGATGCCCGGAACGGCGGTGAAGCGGGCGGCCATCACCGCGACTGCCTCCGCCTGGCAATCAATCAGATGAAACCGCCGGCCGAGGGCCAGCGCTGCCGCACCGGTCGTTCCACTGCCAGCAAAGAAGTCGAGGACCAGGTCGCCCGGGCGCGACGACGCCGCGACGATCCGCTTGAGGACGCCGAGCGGCTTTTGGGTGGGATAGCCCGTTTTCTCCTTGCCGGTGGGGCTGACGATGGTATGCCACCAGACATCGGTGGGGCGCTTCCCGCGCGCCACCTTCTCCGGCGTCACCAGCCCCGGCGCCATGTACGGCTCACGGTCGACGGCATCAGTATCGAAGACATAGTCGTCGGGATTCTTCACATAGAAGAGGATCGTGTCGTGTTTGGCGGGCCATCGCCCGCGGGGCCGCCCACCATAGTCGTAGGCCCAGATGATCTCGTTCAGAAAGCTCGACCGTCCAAAGATCTCATCCACCAAGACCTTGGCATAGTGCGCTTCCCGCGGGTCGAGGTGGAGGTAGAAGCTGCCATCGGCGGCCAGCACCCGGAACCCCTCATGCAGGCGCGGCTCAAGAAACAGCAAGTAGTCGTCGTAAGCGTCCCGAAACGAGCGCCGCGCCAGGCGGGTCGAGACATAGCGCCGGCCACCAAACCCGGTGCGGTCGCCCGCGCCGGAAACCGCCTGCCGGGTCGTCAACGTCACGCGCTCCTGACGCCGGCCCGTATTGAAGGGGGGGTCGATATAGATGAGCGGACCCGATTCGTCCGGCATCGCGGCGAGCGCCGTCAGGTTATCGGCCAGCTCGATCCGGTGTTGGGTGGCATGACCTGTCGCCTTCTGGGTCGTCACGGCAGCTCGTCTCGACCTTCGCTCATGGGCACCGCTCGTCGCCGGGGGGTACGCGGGGATGTCCGGCTCAACCGACCCGAGGCAGCGTTGCCGGCGACGGGCATTGTCGAGGGTCGAGGGGCGACCTGCAACCGCAATCTCCTCCCCAGGGTGCTCCGCCCCCCGGCACACCGGGGGGTCGCCTCGCCGCGGAAGGGTTGACACGGCTAGACGACTCTGTTAAGGTCCTGCCTGTCCCGACGTTTAGATGGTGCGCGGGCCGAACGCATCGACGCGACGGCAGAACCGCGGCACGCCGCAACCGGCAGAAAGAACCCCGGCTGCATGACGACGGCGAATCGCCAGGTGACCGGCAGGTGCCGAACAACCACAGAGGGCGCTGACGCTTCGTTGTGCGGCGGGTGACCGCCGGCTTTTTTGTGTGCCCGTCATGGGATGGCGTGGCGGCATCTGGATGTCAGAGACCATCGGGATGACGGCGGGGATGGCCGCCATCACAGATTGACCATGTGGAGCGGTGCGCCGCTCGTTCTGCCTGAGGAGGCAACAGGTTTTCTACTACCCGACACCTGCGGGACGGCTGAGGGGCTGCTCGGCCGAAGGACACACGGGAGGGAAGGGTCTTGTCGATCTCTATGCATCATGCCTTGGCTAGGCGATCTATCACGGTTCTCTGCATCGTTTGTCTCGCTTTTACGGCCCTGGTCCCACTGGCCAGCGTTGCCGCCCAGGAAACCCCCACTATCACGATCGGTGCCACCGCGACCATCGCGAGCGATGCTCCGGTTCTCCTCCGCACCGCACCCGGCTTCGATGCCGCTTCCACGATCCAACTCCAGGCGGGGTCAACGGTCACCGTCGTTGACGGTCCGGTCACAGCCGCCGATGGCTCAAGCTGGTACCTCATCACCACCGCCGACGATCAGACGGGCTATGTCTCCTCTTTCGGGCTGGTGGTCAGCGCCACCGCGGAAGCGCCGGCCGCCGTCACGGGCGACGTCGAGAGTAAGGACCTGACCCAGAGCGCCGACGGCGGCACCGTCGTCGAGGACGCGAGCGCGGGCGACGGTAACCTCATTAACGGCGAGCCAGCCGCGGAGGACCAGACACCTGCCGAAGCGCCGCAGCTGGTCACCTCCCCCCAACTCGCCACGGGCTCCGCAGTCGTTGCCGGGACGAACGGCGACGGCGTCCGCTGTCGCCTCGATGCCTCGTATGACGCCGGAATCATCACCGTCCTTCCCGAGGGCACCGCGGTCGAGCTGACCGGGTCAGCGATCGGTGAGTGGCAACCGGTCAACTGCGCCGGTCAGTCCGGCTATGTCGTTGCCGCCTATCTTTCAACCGGGAGTGACCTTGGATCCCCGGCGCCTGAGGCGCCCAGCACCGGCGACGTTGCCAGCTTCGACGCTGGCACGGTCAGCGGCTATGCGACCGTCAGCGGCACCAACGGCGACGGCGTTCGTTGCCGCACCGATGCCTCCTATGATGCGGCGGTCATCACCGTGCTGGCCGAAGGCACCCAGGTCGCCCTGAGCGGCGGCGCCATCGGCGAGTGGCAGCCCGTCGTCTGCGGCGGCACCAGCGGCTATGTCTTCGCCGGGTTCCTCGGTGGCGCCGGCAGCGCACCGGATACCGGCACCGATTCCGGCAATACACCGGATTCGGGAGATACCGGCTCGGGGGCCGTCAGCGGCTATGCGACCGTCAGCGGCACCAACGGCGACGGCGTTCGCTGCCGCACCGATGCCTCCTATGATGCGGCGATCATCACCGTGCTGGCCGAGGGCACCCAGGTCGCCCTGAGCGGCGGCGCCATCGGCGAGTGGCAGCCCGTCGTCTGCGGCGGCACCAGTGGCTATGTCTTCGCCGGGTTCCTCGGTGGCGCCGGCAGCGCGCCGACGGATGGCGGGGACTCAGGGATCGGTTCCACGCCGACCCCGTCAACGGGGGACGGCGGCAGCCTGGGCGCCGGAGCGACGGCGATGGTGACCTCCGATCTTAACCTTCGCTACGAGCCCTCCTACAGCGGCGGGGTGGCGGCGATCGCGCCGGGCGGCACGGTCGTCACGATCACCGGCTCCCCCTCGAACGGGTTCTACCCGGTCGATTGGGACGGACTAGCCGGTTACATGTTCGGCGACTACCTCAGTGCCACAACCCAGGGGCCAAGCGACCGGGGTGGCTCCGGCACTCCCGATCCGAATATCGCGCCGGGTGGCGACACCGGCGGTGTCCCCGCGGCGGGCGGCGACGGCTCAATCGTCAACTTCGCGATGCAGTATGTCGGCTACCCCTACGTCTGGGCCGGTGAAGGCCCCTACGGGTTCGACTGCTCCGGTTTCACGATGTTCGTGGTCAAGAACGTCCTCGGTCTCAACATCACCCACGACATGTTCGTCCAGTACGACATGGGCGCACCGGTCGGACGGGGCGAGTTGCAGCCAGGCGATCTGGTCTTCTTCCAGAACACCTTCCAGTTCGGCCTGTCGCACGTTGGGATCTACATCGGTGGCGGCCAGTTCGTCCACGCCGAGAACGAGTCGACGGGCGTCATGGTCAGCGATATCAACTCCGATTACTACTCGTCGCGCTGGTATGGCGCGGTCCGCTTCTAACGCTTGGGGGCGATAGATCGCGGACACCTGACATAGCGGGAGGTCATCGGAGCGGCGGGCCGCCAGCCGATGACAGGGGACAGCGAGGCGATGCGTGGAATGTTCCACGCGTCGCCTCGCTGTTTGAGCGTCATCCGCCGCCGGTGGTGAAGTCGTGGATCCTCATCGCCGCGCCAGACAACCCCGTCGAGGTGCCCCAACGCATCCCAAGGTGCTGTGCGGCTGGCAACCTGACCGTGCGGTCGCGTACGCGGCCTGGTCCGGACTCGCCGATGCCCCATCGGCGGGCGACGCGTTCGATCGGCGCGGCACATCGTCCATGTGTTCAAGGCTGATGACGCACGTCGAAGGGTCATCACCCGGAAGCCACTGGCGAGCGTGCCCCGGGAACAGACCCATGACCTCGCCAACCACCGCTGCGCGGCGGCGACGCAGGTCTTGACCGCGGCGCGGCCAAGCAGGCGAGCAGCATGCGTCTCCCATCCCCATCGCGCGAGACGCCGCCGATCCCTCAAGAGCGGTGGGTGTACCGGGCGGCCCCAGAGCTCACCCGAAGGCGCTCCTCGACGCCGCGATCGTCAAGCATGCAACAGCCCTCCCCCCGGGACGGGAAGAGGGCTGCCGCTGCTCTGGAGTGAATCAGGCTTTGACGGTCTGGGGTTCCAGCTCGGGGAGGACGCCATCGTCATCCGCGTCCGCTTTCGCGCCATCGAAGGCAAGCCGACCGGATAGCTCAGGCGACGCGGCCTTGATCCGCGACCGGATGTCGTCGAGCACGTCGGGATTATGCCGCAGGAACTCCTTGGTGTTCTCGCGCCCCTGACCGAGACGCTCCTCATCCAAGTAGAACCACGCGCCGCTCTTGCGAACGATCGCGAGGTCGGTCCCAACATCGAGCACGCTGCCAGCGACGGAGATGCCCGTGTTGTACATAATGTCGAATTCGGCCTGACGGAACGGCGGCGCTACCTTGTTCTTGACGACCTTCACCCGCGCCCGCGATCCAACGGCGTCCGTGCCGTTCTTGATCGTCTCGATCCGGCGGATGTCGAGCCGCACCGATGCGTAGAACTTGAGGGCGTTGCCACCGGTGGTCGTTTCGGGGCTGCCGAACATCACCCCGATCTTCATGCGGAGCTGGTTGATGAAGATCACGCACGTCTTCGACCGGCTGATCGCCCCCGTCAGCTTGCGGAGCGCTTGGCTCATCAGCCGGGCCTGGAGGCCGACATGGGAATCACCCATGTCCCCTTCGATCTCGGCCTTCGGCACCAGCGCCGCAACCGAGTCGATCACCACCACATCGAGGGCGCCCGAGCGAACCAGCGTCTCAGTAATCTCCAGCGCCTGCTCGCCCGTGTCTGGCTGCGAGATCAGCAGTTCGTCAAGGTTGACACCCAGGCGACCGGCATAGATCGGGTCGAGCGCGTGCTCGGCATCGATGATCGCCGCCAGACCGCCCAGCTTCTGCGCCTCGGCGATGATGTGGAGGGCGAGAGTCGTTTTCCCGGACGACTCCGGACCGTAGATTTCGACGATTCGACCCCGCGGCACGCCACCGATCCCCAGGGCGAGATCGAGCGCGATACTCCCGGTCGGGATCGCGTCGATCTGCATCGGGTTCGCCTCACCCGGCGTCATCTTCATGATCGAGCCCTTGCCGAACTGGCGCTCGATCTGCGAGATGGCAAGGTCTACCGCGCGTTCGCGTTCCGCCATGGGGTGTCATCCTTCCCGTGCTGCCGGTACCGACTCGACCAGTCGATACCGGCCCCAACGCGAGCGATCTCGCGCTTTTTCTTGAGGTCATAAAATAGAAAACTTGTTCTATTTTCTGCCCATATTGTAGTGGAATCGAGAGATTACGTCAATTCGGGTGAGTGTCTCGCGGCGACCATGCGACGCGACACCACCCTATACGTACATTGTCCCACAGCGGACGACACGGGTCGACTGAACGAGGAAGGCGAGACCCGTTTTCGGGTCTCGCCCTCCTCCGTCACACGATCGTTCGTGAACGCCGCCCAGAGCTACGGGACCGGGGTTTCCTGCTCTGGCCCGATGCCTCCCTCCGGTATCACCGTTGTCTCCGCGGGACCATCGGCCGGAGCCGGCTGCGTCGCCACCGGAACCTCTGGCTCGGAGGTAGGAAGAGCCTCGGGGGCAGATGCGGCCGCCGGGGCCGTCGACTCCAGCGCGGTGGTGGCAGTCGGCTCCGCCGGTGCGGCATCGACCACCACCGCGGCAACCGGTCCGCTCGACGGATAGATCTCCGCCTCGGCCAGGCCACCCAGTGGCTGGCCCTCATCGGTCGAGATGAAGAGGAAGCGGACATAGCGGGCGGCGATATCAGCCGTGGTGACCTTCCAGCCCCCAACGTCGGTGGCGCCGGGCTGGACGACAGTCTGCCAGGCCATGCCATCCTCCGACACCTGAACCCGCAGTCCGTCGGCCGCGCCCTCGACCACGGGCAGCCAGCGAATCTTCCCAACCGGCTTGATCTCCCCCAGGTCGAGGGTGATCGCGGCCCGAGTCGGCGCTGGCTCGGCGGTCGTGCTCCAGACGGTGCTCCGGTCGCCGTCCAGCAGCGTCTTGGCCGGAGCCGTATCAGGCGAGCGACGTGCGCCCTCGATCCGATAGGGCCGCGGTCCAGCATCGGGTGTCGGTGCGGCCACGTCTGCCGCTGGCGTGGTCGTGTCCGCCGCCGGCACGTCCGTTGACGTGTCCGGCGCGCCGCCGGTGTCCACCAGGGTGGAGCGGACGAATCCGTCCTGTCCGTCACAGCGCACCGGATACCAGCCGTCCGTCTCCGGTCCGGTCAGCTTCACGGTGGCGCCTTCGGCCAGCACGCCGAGAATGACCGCGTCGGTGGTCGGCTCGGCGCGACAACGCGCGCCCGAGCCGTTCGTCCCGCTGATGACGCCCGTGGCGGTCGCCGCCGCCGGGGCCGCGGACTCCTCCGTCGCCGGGGCGGTGGCCTCGGCTTGAGCGGTCGGTTCCGCGGTCGCGGTAGCCGGTTCGGCGGCGGTGGGCGTCACTGCATCGGCGGTCGGTGTCCCGTCGGTCGAGGCCGCGCTCGGCGTCGAGGTGTCAGTCGAGGCCGTGGACATCCCGGTCCCGACCGTATTGCCGTAGATCTCGACCTCGGAGAGATACCCCAGCCGGGCGTCATCGTGCGGATTCGTGAAGCGGAACCGGATGTAGCGGGCCGATGTCGTGGTCGTCAGCAACTGGAACTCACCGACCGGCGCGTTGTGCTCCGTCGCCAGCGTCGTGTAGGCCGTGCCGTCGGCCGAGGCAGCGATCGTAAAGGTGTCGGCGAATCCCTTCCGGTTGAATTGCCAGCGGATATTCTGGACCGACGCCACCTGCCCCAGGTCGAACGTCACGAACCCGGACTTCGGTGGATTTGAGGTCGTGGTGTGCCAGCTGGTGGAGGAATCGCCATCCGCGGCGAGCCTGAAGCTGTTGGAGTTCGCGCTCTGTGTCCCCCCAACGATCGGGATCAGTTCCCCCAGCGGTGGTGTCACCGGCGCCGTGGTGAGATTTGCCACGTCGAGGACACCCTCGTTGATACCATCCGGATCCCCTGGAATGTGCACCTGGTCGCGGACGGAACGGATAGCGGCCTTCACCGTGCTGGGGGCGCTTGGCCCTTTCGCGGCCGTATAGAGCGCGGCGGCCCCGGCAACATGCGGCGTCGCCATACTCGTCCCGCTCATCGTCGTCGTGCCGCCGGTGTTGGCGGTCGAGAGGATGGCCGCCCCTGGAGCGGCGATGTCGACATCGGCACCGAAGTTGCTGAAGCAGGCGAACGTGTCGTCGCCGCTGGTCGAGCCATCGCCGCAGGTGAGGGATGCCCCGCTGTTCCTCCCCGGCTGGCCATCGAAGTCGGCAAGCGCGGAGACCGTGATCACCTGATCGTAGGCGGCCGGCACTTTGGTCGACGCGTTCGCAAAGTTGTTCCCCGCCGCAACAGCGTAGGTCACACCAGCATTTACTGAATTGCAGATCGCCTGATGCAACGCTTCACTGGAACAGGAGCCGTCAGACCCACTACCACCCAGGCTCATATTCGCCACATGAATCACATTCGCGTTCGCGGTCACATAGTCGATCCCGCAGATGATCGTTGACCAGGACCCGCTCCCATCCGCCCGAAGGACCTTGACGGCCCAGAGGCGCACTCCTGGCGCAACGCCGACCACCCCACTACTGTCATCGATCGCCCCAACGGTGCCAGCGACGTGCGTGCCGTGCCCGTTGTCGTCGGCATAGGACCCCGTGCTCGTGCAGTCCTTGCCACCCACGATGTTGAGGTCAGGATGGGGACTGATACCGGAGTCGAGAATGGCGACGTCGGCGTTGACCGGATTGTTGACGCCGTCGATCGACGCGGTCGGATTCCGATCGGCATCGATGCGATCGACGCCGGTCGGGATGGTCTGCACGTCGGCTGAGACCGGGTAGTCGGGATCGACCAGCGCAACGCGGGGGTTCCGCCTGAGGCCGTCGATTGCCTGCTCGGGGACGCTCGCGGAGAATCCCTTCAGCGCGTAACGATAGGTCTGCTTCACCGTCAGGCCAAATGCCCGTCCGAGTTCCCGCGCCACCGCGCCGGGATCGGCCACATCCGGTTTCAACACTACGATCACATCGCGACTGGCACCCTGCGCCGCCAGACCCGCCGCGCCCGCCGCGACAGGGCGCGCGCCAGCGACGCCAGCGCCACTTAGCAGCGTCAGCAGCAGCACAATGATCGCACCCGACATGCTGATAGCGGACCGGGCGCGTCCTTGCCGTGCCCCTCCCATCGTTCCCAATTCCATCCGTCCCTTCACCAGTTACTCCCCTTACGCGCAATCAGCAACCGCACGGCTCTTAACGTGAAGTTTTCGATGTCGGGGCCACGATCTGGTCGATCCGCATCGCACGCTGACCAACCTGAGCGCGACACGACGACGACCCGGGCCTCCGTCCCGACCACTCTGGAAGTTCTTTCGCATGCTGGATGCCGTTTGGATCACGAAACAAAGGATTGATCGATGTATCAGTACCTATTACTTAGGATTATACCCCGAGTGAGTCCCTTTTTCCCAGGACTCGCGGCATCGCACACCACGAACGACCCATCATCGTCCAGGACGAATAGGCCAGGCTGAGACCTTGTCAGCGTGGTATGGAACATGGGGGAGCGGCTCCGCCGCCGGATCAGACCGGTCAGGAAATGGACGACCACATTGGGGTCGCCAGGGTCGCTGGAGCCGCCATTCACGATCTCCGGCGTTCATGGGATGCTACACTGCGAAACAGCACCTGATCGCCATCGACACGCTTTCCGGGAGGAACGCATGGCATCGAAGGATCAGGCCACGTTCAGCCTCTCCGACCGGCTGCGGAACCGCGCCGGTCGTGGTCTCCAGGTCGCCCGCGAGGCGCTGGCGCCGCACGGAAGCGCCCGCGGCCAGATGCTGGAAACGCTTCGGGTAGCGTGAGAACACTACCCAAAGCAGACGCGGCCCGGTCAGGATCTCCGGGTGCTGGTGGTCGGTCCACCGAAGACTGGTGACATGTGACTCAAGTGCCTGCTGGCAAACGTCTATGGACTGGCCTGGATCGACGAGCATCGCGGTCCCCATGGCAAACTGGTCACCGGCTTCCAGGCGTTCGTCGAGCGGGGCGACTTCAAACCGGGCACGATCCTGCATCGCCACTACCCCTACTCGCCGGAGCTGACATCGCTCGTTCAAGCGGTGCCATCCGAGTTGGTGACCATCGTCCGAGACCCGTACGATCTGTTCGTCTCCTACTACTATCACCTTCAGCACTTCCCGACCGCCTTCGAGCGCAACGGTTCCCACGCCTCAGTGATGATCGGCAAAGCGCTCGACGATCCCGATGTCCTCACCTACCTCGCCGGCGACTTCGGCTCCCTGCTGAGGCGAGCGGCCAATCACTCGTGGTGCGTTATGAGGACCTTCACCGGGACACCGCGGCCGAGGTGGCACGGATCGCATCGGTGATACGACCCGTCGACCGGGCGGCGATCGAGCAGGCCGTCTCGGCCCGCGGCGTCGAGGAGATGCGGCGAATGAGCGGCAACATGTCGAAGCATGTCCGGACCGCCACCGTCGGTGACTCCCGGCAGCGCCTGACTCCGGCCCACCTGGAGATCTTTCGCGAACGCCACGGGGACCTGATCCAGCGGCTCGGCTACGACGTTCGCTGAACCGCGTCACGGCTCTCCAGAGCTTCATCGGTGAGACGGATGTCACCTGTGAGCCACCTGGCAGATCAGCTTCTCTTGATGCCGAAGCACAGTCGATGCTGTCGTGCGGGCGACGACTCCATCGGATCGAACCCGACGCGGGAGTGGCCCGAACCACTCCCGCGACGCGTCAGATTCAACCGGTCAGGCAGCGACCCTACGCCGCCCGGCGGCGCCGCCAACCGATCCCGGCCGCGCCGAGAAGCGGCCAGGCGAGGCCCAGGGCCGCGGTGAAGCCTCCGGGGCCGCCGGGACCGCCCGATCGGGCCCCAGGCCCGGCGCCGGTGTTCGGCGGGCTCTTGGTGTCGACGCAGTTGAAGATCCAGACGTTGGCGCGGGATCCGGCCCGGACCACGACATCGCCGCGGGCGTTGACGCTGTCCGACTCGGCATGGCACCAGGTCGATCCGATCTCTTTCAACTGATACGTGGCGGGTTGGAGCCGGCTGAACCGGAGCAAGCCGTTGTCATCGACCGTCCCGGTGCTCTTCGGCGCGAAGCGGCCCCCCTCGAAGATCGCCAGGGAAAACTGCGCGCCGCCGGCCTGCGCCGCGCATTTGCCGTACCAGTCGAAACCGGCCGGGTACGACGATGCGTCACAGACCTGCTTGTGAACCACGATCGCGCCGGTCGTCGTCGAGAGATCGTCCGGCACGTTGAACCAGGTGCAGGTGATCGCATCACCGGCGGTCAGCGTCAGACCGATGGTCGCCCCCACCGCCTTCAGCGCCGGGGCGTCAGGATCGGGCCCGCAGAAGGCGTAGGCGGTCATGGCCTCGAACGGCTGCTCCTCGCGCAGCGTATAGGTGCCCACCGCCAGATCGGTGAAGCTGGTTTGCCCCTTCTGCCCACCGTCGCCGGTGACGTGGCGGTCCGCGAGCTGCCCGGAGAGCCGGAAGGTGACGTTATTGGTCAGCGCCGCATCCGTCTCGCAGTTGTCGACGAAGTCGGCAAAGACGGCTCCCTGGAACCCGGCGGAGCAGCTGTACTTGACGATGCCGATCGTCGCGGGAGCCGGTGTCGGCGGCGCGACGAAGTTGAGGACGACGACCGTGGTCAACTGGTTGGTCCCGATCGTCACCGCCTCAGAGGCGTCACCCGGCAAATCGGGCGCGAGTTCGTCGAGCGTGTAGTCGCCGGCGCCCAATGTCACCTGATAGAAGCCGTCGGCGCCAGTGTTGAATGTCCCCGGCCCGCCCTCGCCGGAGCTGGCGATCAGGCGGAACTGAGCATCGCCGCGCGAGCAGCCGGCGGTCTGAGCGAGCCGGCCGTTCACGGCATCGGAGGAGTCGATGAACTCGGTCCGCTCGCCCTGATCGCCGGCCGGACAGGAGAACTTCAAGACCTGGATCGAGCCGGTATCGGGCGGCGGTGGCGCGAGGGCATCGACCAGGTCGAGCACGGTCGTGGCGCCCGGTCGGACGACGACCGCCGCGGCCGGCGCGACCGGGAGATAGCCCGCCGGCGCTTCGACCTCGGTCAGGGAGAAGGAGCCAGGGAACAGACCGCTGAAGGTCACCTGCCCCGAGGCGTCGGTGCACTTCGGTCCCCGGCCGTCCGGCGCCAGATCGAAGCACGCGTTTTGCAGCGGATTCCCGGACGGATCGCTCTTGCGAACCAGAATGCGGCCGCGCAGGAGCCGGTTCTCGAACGTGACCTGGGCGGTGTCGTTGGCGGGGATCGTGACCTCCTGATCCGCCCCGGACTCGTACCCCGCGGGGTGCTGGGTCTCATGCAGCGTGTAGTCTCCAGCGCCGACCCCGGTAAAGGTGACGGTGCCGTCGTTGGCGCCGTCCGCGCCGTCGCAGCGCGGTCCGGCGACCGTCACGCTCTCCTGGCGCAGGGCGAAGCAGGCGCCCGCGAGAGCGTCGCCGGCGTCGTCGACCTTGAAGACGCTCAGGTTGCCGATCGCCGGTGGCGGCGGCAGCGGAACATTCGCGAAGATCAGTGAGGCCCGGCGACCCGGCTCGATCGTGATGTCCCGCGGCTCGCCCGGCTGGTAGCCGCCTGGAGCGACCGTCTCCTGGACCGTGTAATCGCCCGGCACGATCCCGTCGAGCAGAATGACGCTCGGCGCGCGCAGACCATCGCTGACGCCGTCGTCGCAGACATCGTAGCCATCGCCTCCACCAGCCGCGGGCGTCAGCTCAAAGCAGGAGCCGCCAAGTGGCGAGCCACTCTCGTCGGTCTTGCGGATGAAGAGGCGACCGGTCCGCCGAGCGTGGCTGATGCGAACCTCGATGGTCCGGCCGGCGACGACAGCGACCTGCCGGTCGGTGCCGGCAACGTAGTCGGTCGAGGGCGCGGTGGTCTCCCGCAGGAGGTAGGTTCCGGCGTCGATCTCCGCGAAGCTGATGCTGCCATCGGCGCCGTCGGCATCGTCGCAAACGGGACCGGCAGCGGTGCGGGCGCCGCTCAGCAGGGCATAGCACCCGCCGCCGAGTGCATTGGTCGGTTCGGCGAACGACAGTACCGTCACCGCGCCGGTCGCGGCCGGGGTCAGCTCGTGGCGGATCGTGATCCGGGCCGTGCCACCGCCGTCGATCGTGACATCCTGATCGGCGACCGCGTCGTACCCGGCGGGCGCTTGCGTCTCCTGAAGCGTGAAGGACCCGGTTCCGAGGGCATTGAAGCGAATCGATCCGGTGTTGCCGTCGCCGTCGTTCCCATCGTTGTCGCAGATCTCGGTCGTCGTTCCGCCGTCCGCGCCGGCCACCGAGAAACAGGCATCGCCGAGCAGGCGGTTGCGCTCGTCCCGCGCCACCACCAGGAGGTCGCCGGTCGTCGGCGGCAGCACGATGATGATGATCACCTCGATCGTGCGGCTCGCCCGGATCGTGAAGGCCTGCTGCGCGGAAGCCGCCTGCGCCTCGGCCGGCGCCGGCTCGGTCTGAACCGCCTCGTAGGAGCCGGTCGGCAGATCGGTCAGGAGGATGACGCCGGCGGCCGGGTCGCCGTCGCCGTCGCCGTTGTCGCAGAACGATCCAAGCTCGTCTTGGTCATGGGTGAGGGCCACACAGCCGCCCTCGGCGGGCTGACCGTTCGCGTCGTTGACCGCCAGACGGACACCGCCAGTCGCCGGGGGCGCGACGGCGAGGGTCAGGGCGACGCTCGACTCGCCGCCGCCGGTCACCGTGACGTCGGCGGGATCGCCCGCGACGTAGCCTTCGGGGGCGTCGGTGACGGTCACGGTGTAGCTCGCGGGTGTCAGTCCATCGACGCGAATCAGTCCAGGATCGCCGTTGGCATCCTGCTGATCGTTATCGCAGACGGTGCCATCGACGCCGGTCAGGCTGACACAGGCGGCACCCAGCGCGGAGCCATCCGGCGCCTGGATCGTGACGATGAGTGAGCCGGTCGGCGGCGGCGCTGGATCGTTGCTGATCTGCGCTGTTGCGGTCTCCCCAGCGACGATTTCCACCATCACGTCGGCGCCAGCCTCAAAGCCAGCCGGCGCGCGGCTCTCGGTCAGGGTGAAGGAGCCAGCGGGAATGGCATCGATCCCGATCATCCCCGCGGCCGGGTTGGTGTCGCCGCTCTCGTTGTCGCAGATGGCGGCGATCTCAGTGGGCCCGGTCAGACCGACGCAGGCGCCCGGCGACGCCTCGATCGTCGTCCCGCCGTCATCGACGATGGTCACGTTGAGGGTTCCCGTTTCCGGGACCGGCTCACCCCTGAACGAGGTCGTGGCGGTCTCACCAGCGACGACCGCCACGGACTGTGGCGCCGCGACCGCCGCGAACCCGTCCGGCGCGCGATCTTCGGTGATGGTGTACTCGCCGGGGGTCACGCCCTCGATCCGGATCACGCCGGGCTGGTCAGCCGCGGCGTCAGCGGAAGTCGTCGCCTGCAGCCGCAGAAAGCTCGGCGCATCGGGAGCGCCCGCCTCGTCGTCGCAAACGCGATAGGTGGCTGGTCCGGTCAGGACGTAGCACCCACCCGCGGCGGGCGTGCCATCGGGGCCGGTCGCGGTGATCTCCACCGTCCCCGTCGCCGGGCCAGCGGTGAAGGTGAGCGTTCCTTGCTCGCCCTCGGCGAGGGTGATCGTCTGCGTCAGCTCCGTCGCCGGGGCGCCCTCGGTCGGCTGGGTCGACTGGGTCACCTTCTGCTCCCCGGGGGTCACCTCGGTCAGCAGCACATCTCCGTTATCGTCCTCGTCGCAGAATGGGCCGAACGTGCCGGAGGGATTGGTGATGCTGTAGCAGGCGCCGGGGAGCGGCTGCCCATCCTCGTCGACGGTCAGGATCGTCAGTTGCGCGGCGGACGGCGCGACGGCGAGGGTCAGCTCGACCCGGGCGGTCTCGCCGTCGGCGACGGTCACCGCCTGCGCCTCGGGTGTCTGGTAGCCATCCGGAACCGCCAGCACGGCGATGGTGTAGTCGCCAGGGCTGACATTCTCCAGCAGCAGCCGCCCGGCCCGGGTGTCGGCATCCCCATCCTCGTCATCGGTGACGGGGCCAACCGGAGCCGGACCATCGAGCTGGACCTGGAGACCATCGATCCGGCGACCATCCTGATCGGCGGCGATGACGAGCACCGAGCCACCGGCAGGCACCTCGGTCCCGACCGGCTCCGGCGTTTCCGCCGCCGTCGTCGGTTCCTCCGTGGGCTCCACCGTCGCGATCGGCTCCTCGGTCGCGGTCGCCTCCGCGGTGGCGACCGGCTCCTCCGTCGCGTTTGCCCCGGCGGTGAACGCCACGCTGGCCGTTTTGCCCGCGGTCACCTCGACCGTCTGTGGCTCGGATGTGGGCGCGGACGGGTCGGCGGGCTCCGTCACGATCTGATAGCTATCCGGGACGACCGCCTCAACGGTGACCACGCCAGCGACCACATCGAGGTCGTCGGCGGCGTTGTCGCAGATCTGGTAGGTCTGACCAGTTGTATCTCCGGTCGCCGTGTAGCAGTCACCCGCGATCGGGTCGCCATTCGCGTCGGTCGCCGTGATCGTCAGGGTGCCGGTATCGCTCGCCGACGATGGGTTAACGATCGTCAGCTCTTTACTCTCACCGGCCGTCACCGTCACGGTCTGCTCGGCGGCGACGGTATGCTCGCCGGCCGTCTGCGTCTGGGTGACGGTGTACTCGGCGGCCGCGATGTCGGGGATATTGAGCCGGCCATCGTTGCCCTGGTCGCAGATCTCGTCGAAGCTAGCGATGTCACTCGTGAGGGAGAAGCAGGTCTCACCGACCGGCGCGCCGGTCTCGTCCTCGACCAGGATGACGAGCGTCCCGGTCGCGGCCGCGGCGGCCTGATAGGTCACGGTCAATTGCGCTGTCTCGCCGCCGGCAATCTCCACCCGTTGCCCGCTCGCGGGCTGGACGCCATCGGGGGTGGTCCGCTCGTCGAGGCGATACGTCCCGGCGGGGAGATCATCGAAACGGATCTGACCGTCGGCGCTGCCGTCGGCGTCGTCGCAGCGATCGATCGGAGCGTCATCGGGCCGAGCGCGCGAGGTGAGCGAGAAGCAGGCGCCATCGACGGACTGGCCGTCGGCGGTCTGCGTGGTGACATCCAACGAGCCGGTGCCTGTGCCGGGCGTATCCGTGCGCTCAGGTGCCACCGTCGCTTCCGGCACGGCCGTCAGCTCGGCCGGCGCTGTGCCATCCGGGACGATCGCTCCCCCGCCGTCGGTCGCGTCGTGCGGGATCTCAAGCCGTCCGCCATCGACGCCAAGATCGAACTGGGCATCGGGAACACCGAGATATCCCACGGGGGCGGTCGTCTCAGTCAGGGTGTGGCTGCCCGGGGAAACCTCGTCGAAGACGACATCGCCGTCGCTATCGTCGTCACAGGCCTGCACCGCGAAGTCGAGCAGGAAACAGGCGCCCGGCAGACGGTCGCCCGTGGAATCGGCCGCCGCGACGGAGACGACCACCAGACGACCGGCGGCAGCCTCTTCGCCGCCGTCAGCGGGGACATCGCCGGCCACCGGCGTCTCGTCAGCGATTGGTGTCTCGTCCGCCGGCCCGGTCTGATCCGTCGCCGGCGTCTGATCGCCGCCAGCCGGGGTCTCTTCCCCGGTGTCGGATTGCCCGTCGCCGGCGGTTGCCTCGACCTGGAACTGGCCGGGGCCGAGGTCGGTCTTCTGTTCAGGGGCGGCCGTCTGACCGTCCGGCGTCAACGTCTCGGTAACGGTGTACGACCCCGCTTCGAGCCCGTTCGCGATCCGGATCGTGACGTTGCCGTCCTCCTGACCATCGGCGGCGTCGCAGACCTGACCGACCAGGGTACCGTCGCGCTGGAGCACCGCGAAGCAGGCGCCCGGCTGCGGTTGACCACCAGCCGTCTTCACCACCTGCAGCAGCGTCGAGTCGACCGTCTCCTTGACCAGGGTCGCCCCGGCCGGATCGACGACGATATGGACCCGCGACGGGGCATCGAGCGCGATCGTGTCGTTGCCGACCGGCTGGCCGTCGAAATTGATCGTGTAGCCGTAGGTGCCGGCCGGGCCGTCGAAGAAGATCGCGTAGCCGCGACGAACCGGAGCGAGGGTATAGGTCTGTCCGAGATCGGTCGTGATCGAGACCTCGTGGTCGGCCGGCTCGGCCACGATCTCGCCGGTCAGCGTGTCGTAGCTGAAGGAGACGCCAACCGCGGTATCCGGCACCTGGAGGCCCAGATCGGTCGCGTCGGGGTCGCCGCCCTCGCCGAGGGAGCGATCGATGTCGCTTGATGCCACCACGCGAAAGGTGTAGGACCCGGCCGGGATCGCGAAGAACCCGGTCCAGATTCCGTCCTGGTCATCATCGTTGAGGTCGGTCAGCTGGCAGGTCTTGTCGTAGTCGCCCGGGCAGCCGAGCGCGGCCTGGAAGGAGCCAGCGACGTTGACCCGCGACGGGGCCGGCAGCGGTGGCGGGTTGCCCCCCTGGCGCTGCTCCGCGGGCGCCGCGCCAGCCGGCGCGACCGTCGTCATCAGCGGCGACAGCAGGCTGACCAGCAACCCGAAGACCACCAGCGCGGAGAACCAGCGCGGCCGTGCCGTCACCGGCCCCCGCGTCGACCACATCCAACGATCCGGACCGCGCATGAGCGACCTCCGCAACCAGCACCAATCGCCAACTGGACGAGCAAGACGAACCGTAGCAGACCGTTGCATGACCGCGGACCCGGCGATATGGCATCGGGCGCCACCTGGTCACGCTCGGGAAGCCGCGCGACCCGTCCGACCCCGATGACCCATCGCCCGGCCCCGGCTCGACACCGGAGGTCAAGAGACCGGGATCGCCCCTGACATCCGCTGCTCGGCCCCCTGTCGCGGCTCGAAGCGCCGCGCTCACTGATCTATACGCACAATGCGTCGCGAACGTTTCCCGGCGGGGGAAGGTGACCGGCTCAGGGCAACAGCGTCCGCAACTCGCCCAGCGTGGCGGCAATGCCCTCGGGAGCCTCGTCGTGGCCCGGCGCGCCCACCGAGAGATGGGTGACGCCGAGGTCGATCAGCGTCCGCAGCCTGGCTCTGACACTTTCCGCCGGACCGGCAATCGCCAGCCGCGCGACCACCTCGTCAGGGATCGCGGCGCGCGCCGCCGCCAGATCGCCGCCGCGCCGGAGCTCGGCGAAGGCGCCGCCCGCCGCCAGCGTCTCCTCCGTCCGCATCCGGCGCCGCACCTCGGCGATGATCCCGGACATATCGATCCCGGGCAGGACGAGCAGGCGATCCATCCCCGGCAGGGTATTGATCAGCGCGATCTGCGTCTTGTGACGTTCGAGCATGGGACCGGGGTCGTCAGTCACGAGTGCGGGCGTCCGCAAAATAAATGACAGCACCGATGCGTCGCGTCCGGCCGCCATCGCCGCCTCCCGGACCGCCGGGATCGCGGTCGCCAGAAACGCGTCCGAGGTCAGCGCGTTGAAGATCACCCCATCCGCCACCCGCCCCGCCAGCGCGAGCGCCCGACAACCGGCCGCGGCGAGGTAAATCGGCGGCTGATCCTGCACGGGGTGCACCGACCGCTCCAAGTCGCGCACCCCGAAGTGACTTCCCGCCTCGGGTGACGTGGCACAGTGCGGCGCGGCCCACCAGTCGCGGAGCAGGGTGATCGTCTCCTCCAGGACGGCCAGCGGCGAGCCAACGTCGACTCCGAGCCTCCCCCGCAGCCATTCCGGCTGCCCCCGTCCCAGGCCGAGGGCGGCACGACCCCCCGAGAGGCGGTCGAGCGTCGCGACCGAGGCGGCGAGCAGGTTGGGATGACGGACGTAGGGCGAGGTGACACCGCTGCCAAGCGTCGCTCGCGTGGTGACCCCGGCCAGCGCCCCGAGCAGGGCGAAGGCGTCCCACCCGTCCAGATCCTCACTGACCCAGATCGCATCGATCCCGGCGGCATCCGCGGCTCGCGCCAGCGCCCGCGTGCGCTCGACCGCCGCCGCACCACCTCCCCCACTCCAGGGATGATGTGTCAGATCGAGGCAGAGCTGCATGCCCGGTCAGACCTCACTCCAATGCTCGACGCCTGACCGCGATGATGAGGAGAGCGAACGATTGCCGGGCCATTCTCTGACAGATTCGGGAGCGATCGGCGCGTCGTTGGCCGGGCGACGCGTCCTGACCAGCCCAGGGGGACAGGGTCGGTACTGCAACGGCTACAAACAGGAGGAGCCCACCCAGAGCATATGGCGACGTGGCAGCCGCCAGCGCCGGACGGCCCCTACTCGCCTTTGCCGCGGTAGTAGAGGAGCACGCCACCCTGACGGTCGTCGCCATGACGAACGACGATCCCCTCGCTCCCGTCGTGCATCGGAAAGGGATCGCCCCGTTCCAGCGTGCTGGCGGTCTCCTTGGGGACGACCTGGGCGAAGAGATCGTGGCGGGCACAGGTCCAGACCCCGGTGGCCCCATCGAGCGGCCGCATCCGGTGACGGTCGCGGGGATGGGTTCGCCCCACCTCGCAATAGGGGTTCGGCCCCGACGACGCGTTCGACGCAGACTCCATACTGACGACCCGCTCCTCTTCCCCAACCTCACCAACGACCACTCCGCCAAGTATGCCATTCCAGACATTGAGCCGGGCGGACGACAGGAGCCCCACGGCGTCGGTGCCATCGAGATAAGGCTAGCTCACGGCCGAGCGCGTCAGGATCAATGACGAAAAACGTGTCGCAGATGCCAGGTAAGCGCCTGCGGCGATGGGTTATAGGTTGCATCGCTTGGCTGGACAATTGGCAATCCATTAAGGTTGCGAAGTGGCTCGGTTCGCGAGTCGTCGGTGTTAATGTCGGGAGAGATCCACACGACGCATTGCTCGGTCACCGTCGCCAGCCCTTGATCGAAGGCCCAATGATGCAGGCCACAGAGTGATAAACCATTGCGAGGATCATCGTTTCGGCTCACGCTCCACGGGATGATATGAGCGGCAACAACAGCCGTTCGACCCTCAGCAGTTAGGAGTCGAACCCCACATATGGCGCACGTATGGTCGTAGGCAGAGACGACCATTCGCCGAAAAGCCGTCGATCGTGCATCAGGGAGAAATCCAGTCGACTCAAGCCGTTCTTCATTGAGAGCGAAGGGATCATTGACCCGTGCGCGCAACCGGTACTGATACCGATCTGCTTCAGCTTCTACCTGAGCGTTGCTGCGAAGTGCGTGATGGAGCTCTGGCGCGAAGCAGCTATGAATCAGGGTATCCCGTAATAGGTCGCGGAGCTCCGGCTGTTGGAGCAGAAGGAAAAGTTGCACGTCCAATTCAGCGCCTGCGACTAGATCTCGCAGCTGCTGAGCCGAGCGGATCTGATCGACGTAAGCGAGGATCTCGCCCTTCCCTGGAACCGGCTGCAAGTGCCAGAATCCCTCGCTTCGAAGGTGGAAAAACGGCAAGACTGGATTGCCAGGAGGTCCAGCACCCATCACTGAGGACCAATAACGATCGAAGCCATCAACCAGCCTCGGGTTCAAGAGAATGAAATTCTCGGAGAGGCTCCCAGACGCGATCATGTCCATGACAGCCAAGAGCAGGAGCGGTTTATGTGGAGCACGGTTACGTGTCGACGCTGGCCACCGTCTCATATTCTTGTCGCTTCGCAGCCTCACGAAGCGGTGGGCATAGATTTGAGCATCAGGCACATCAGTCATCTAGTTGTCTCGTAGTTGTCTCGGATTCTTCGATCGAGGATCACGGGTAGCCGTGCTCCATTGGTGGCTGCTGCAAGATAGCCGCGTCGTCGCGTCGTTCATGACCATGGGTGGTAGTGTATCTGTCCTTCCCCGGGGCGAAACAGACTCCGGATTGAGTCGCCTGGATGGGATAGGAGTGCAGTGGGCAACGCTTTGATAGGCGCCTCTCCGAGGCGCCTATCCTGGACAGAAGCGACGGGCAGCCGCGCGACGGCAGGAATCACGGTGATGCTCTCGGACTAATCCGTTACATGTGCAGACGGTAGCCGTGGCGCTCATCACGGCAATCCGCGCATCGACCGAAAGGAGCCACCGTGCAGCTGACGATCGGTGCCCCCTTCTGGGCCCTCTTCCCCGAGGCCATCATCGGTGTCATGGTGGTGCGTGGCGTCGACAACCGCCGGGACGCCGCCGCGGCGGAGACGCTTCTGCTCCAGCGGGCGCGGGAGGCGGCCGAGCGGCTGGGTGATGCGGACCTCAGCAGCCATCCCGCGGTCGCGCCCTGGCGCGCGGCCTATGGGACGTTCGGCATCAAGCCCTCGAAGCATCCGTCCGGCATCGAGGGGTTGCTCCGCTCGGCTCGCGTCGGGCGGATTCGCGGCATCAACCCGCTGGTCGACCTCTACAATGCCGTGTCGCTCAGCGCCCTGCTCCCCTGCGGCGGTGAGGACCTCGCCCACGTCCGGGGGGATGTCCACCTGACGCGGGCGGTCGGCGACGAGCTGTTCGTCCCACTCGGCGCAAGCGAGCCGCAGCCCCCAATCGCCGGCGAGGTCGTCTACCGTGATGACGCCGGCGTTCTCTGCCGCTGCTGGAACTGGCGCGAGGCGGAGCGGACCAAGCTCACCGCGGCGACGACCGACGCCCTCCTGGTGATCGAGGCGCTGCCACCGGTGGGGGTCGCCACGGTCCGCGCGGCATGCGACGATCTCGGGGCGCTCGTCCGCGACCATCTGGGCGGCGCCGCCACCGTGACCATCCTCGACCGTGCCACGCCAACCATGACGCTCGCCGCCTGACGAACGCCACACCCGGAGGACAATCGACCGATGCCGTCCCCCATCACGCCGATCCGCTGCTCCTACGAGACAACCGCCGTCATGGCCTACCTGGTCGACGCCGGAGGTCTCACCCTGATCGACACCGGCGGCGTCGCCCATCCACCCGGTCCGATCCGGGAGGCACTCCAGGGGCTTGGACGCGATCTCGACGACGTCGAGACGATCGTCAACACCCATGGCCACTGGGACCATGCCGGCGGCGATGGGATCGTCCAGGTCGCCTCGAATGCCGGCATCATGATCCACGGGGCCGGGACGGCGCTGCTGAGCGACCCGACCGTGCACACCGGCGGCTACGCCACGATGGCGGCCCGCGTCCTGGAGCGGCCAGAGATGGTCGCCGCTCAGGTCGCCGCCTTTCCCGCCCTCTTCGCCGACCCGGTTGCGCCGGAGCGCACACTCGCCGACGGCGACACGATCGACCTTGGCGGCGGGGTCGTCTTCACCGTGCTCCACGTCCCCGGTCACTCGGACGACCACATCGCCCTCTGGGACGAGCGGGACGGCATGCTGATCGCGGGGGACGCCGCCCAGGGCACCGGCTCGCGCCGCGGCGGCTGCCCACTCTACTTCGCGAGCGTCCGCCAGGCGCGGGCGAGCATCCGTCGCCTGCGAGAGGTTTCGTTCGGGACGCTGCACGTTTCCCACCCCTTCGGCCGGATCGGGATCGACGAGCGGGCGACCACCTACGACGGCGCCGGTGGCCGCGCCTTCCTCGACGACAGTCTCGCCGCTCTTGACGCGCTGGAGGACGCCCTGCTGATGGCGCTCCGCGACCACCCGGCGGGATCGTTCCCCGAGCTGGCCCGGTCCGCCTCCGGCCACCTCGCCCACACCGCACCCTGGGCTGTCAATCCCGACCCCGCGACCGGCGTACCGGCCGCGGCCGCCCCGACGCTCCATCTGATCTGGCAGGAGATGACCGAAGGAGACCGCCCGTGACCGCTCCCACGACCGACTCGAAGATGTACCAGACGATGCAGGGGCAACCGGCCGAACTGCGGCGCCTGCTCGCCGAAGGGTGGGAACCGGCGACCCGGGCCGCCGCGCTGCTCAACGATGCGGAGCGCGTCACGCTGACCGGTATCGGCACCAGCTACCACGCGGCGCTGGTTGGCTCCTGGCTCCTGCGAGCAGCGGGAGTTGACGCCCGGGCGGTCCTCTCCTTCGACCTCGCTCGCTACCCGGTAAGCTACCCCCTCGGCGCAACTGATGCCGTGATCGTGATGGCGCACACCGGCGTCAAGAGCTTCTCGGGGGCCGCGATGGCTCGCGCCGCCGCGGCCGGGGCAACCGTCCTCTCCGTCGGCAGCCGCACGGCAGAGCATCCTGGCTCGAACCTGGTACTGCGGACCACCGACCGCGAAACCTCCGCCGCCTACACCGCCTCCCATCTGCTGGCGATGACCGCGCTGGCTCAGGTCGCGGTCGCCCTTGGTGAGCACCGGGGCGCTCCTGCCATCACCGGCTTCCGCGACGCGCTCGATCGGCTGCCGGGGCAGGTCGAGGGGGTGCTGGCCCGGGAGGCGGAGATCGAGCCGGTCGCCCGGGCGGCCGTCGAGCGACGCGGCTACGTCGCCGCGACCGGACCGAACGAGGCGACCGCGCTGGAGCTGGTGATCAAGGCGCGCGAGGCCGCCCACGCCCACATTGACGCCCTCGCCGCCGAGCAGTTTCTCCATGGACCGATGGTCGCGGTCAACGCCGGTGACCAGGCGATCCTGATCAACGTTCCCGGTGCTGGCACCGAGCGGATCGGGGAGATCGCGGCAACGCTGGCGGCGATGGGCGTCGACCTCTGGCTGGTCGGCCAGGGGGCAAAGACCGTCCCGGATGCGACGGTCTTTGCCCTTCCCGAGCTGCCGGAGACGCTCTCACCGCTGCTGACGGTGATCCCGATGCAGCTCTGCGCCTATGGGATGGCGGTGGCCAGGAGGCTTAACCCCGACACCTTCCGGCGCGACGACCCCCGCTACGCCGCCGCCTTCGGTCTGCTGAAGCTGTAGGCGGGTGGCGTGAATCTCGGCCACGGCGGGTCGAGCGTCCTCGTCCTGTTCCTCGATCGAGAAGGTGTGGACCATCATGGCTCCCCAACGCGTCCCGGTCCCCAACCACGCTCCATGAGCCTGGAGCGAGGCCGGGACGGACCGTTGGACGGTCCGGTGGGAAGTCGACTCAGGCGTTCGGACCGATCGCGAAGGCGAGGCTGATGCCAGAGGTCACCCGCGCGTCGGCGGGAAGGGATGGGTCATAGGGTGGTGTGGTCACGGTTGAATCGGGCCCGAACGCGCCACCATAGTTCGGCGACGGCGGGCATCCGGTCTCGGCCGGCGCGGTGATCCCGAAGTACGAGTTGTCGTAGGCCGAGAGCATCTCCCCGAGCTTCACCCCGAGCAGCGACGCCAGCTCGGTCGCCTGATCTCGCGCATCCTGAATCGCCTCCTTCTTCGCCTCGCGGACCAGCGTCGAGCAATCGGCCAGGTCGTACGCCACGCCGACGTATTGCAGCGTCAGCCCGGCACTCGTCGCCGCCCGGTCGACGGCATCGACGGTGGCGCTGATACCATCCGTGGTCGGCTGGTCAATGGTGGCGTCGAGGCGTCCTCCGCCCGGCCCACCAGGTCCGTAGAAGCTCGTCACACTCGGGCCGGTGGCGACCTCGATATTGGCCTGGTCAACGCCGGCGGCAACCATCGCGTCGACCAGCGGTTGCAGGTCGCGGTCGGAGAGTCGCGGCATGCCATACATCCCACCCCCTGCCGGCGCAAACCCCGGCTCCACCGAGGAGCCCTGTTCGGACGCTCCGACCGCGGGCGTACCCTGCTCCGCGGGCGATGCGTCCCCAGGGGTCACCGTTGGCTCGTTCGCCGGCACCGGCTCCGGGACGCCCATCCCGGAGGAGATCATGCCAGGATCGTAGTTCGACGTGACGAGAATCTGGACCAGGGCGGTCTCGGCGGGGGCCGACGCCGAGCCGGTGCCGGTGACATTGATACTCGGTTCCCCGGTGGGAGCGAACTGGGCCGACGGTGCCGCGGCCGCGCTCAAAGGCTGGGGCGCGGTGCTCGTCTCCTGCGCACTCGCCGCGACGGGGCCAATCAGGGCCAGGGCGATCGCGCCGCAGAGCGCCATCGATCCGAGCCATCGGCGGTTCTGGATCAGGCGCCGCCAGGAGATCGACATCGTGCCATCCATCGTTGAGCTGCTCCTTTGTCATCTGTCGGTGCGACCGGCGATCGGTGCGGTCGTCTCCGCGACACCTGTGCCGGCTGGCGGAGAAGGCCGTCATTACCAGGGATGCCGGAGGGGGGTGGACATGAGACATCCACGGCGACGATGCGCCCTCGACCCCGATGTCTCATCTCGCGTCGATCGCGCATCCTGATAGAGTGCGGAGAGCACACCGGCCACAGCCATGGAGACCGAGGGCACACGGTGACGATGGCGGAGGCGATGAGATCGGGCACCCAGGCCGGCGTCGCGCCGATGGCCCGTGACGGCCACGATGCCGTCGATGCCGCCGCGCACTTTGGCAGCCTGGTCGACCGGCATCACGCGGCGCTGCTCCGCTACCTCTGCCGGCAGACCGGCGATCCCGAGCTGGCCGCCGACCTGACCCAGGAGACCTTCCTGGCGGCGTTCCGGCACCGGGGGCAGCTCGAAGACGAGGGGGCGTTCGCGGCCTGGCTGTTCGGCATTGCCCGCAACCAGCTGCGGATGGAATGGCGGCGACGGCGGCTGCGCCGCCTCGTCTCCCTGGACTGGTTTTCCAGCGACACCACGTCAATCCCCGCTCTGCAGCGGCCCGACACCAGCTCCGGCTGCCACGAACGTGACGAGATTCAGCGGGTGCTGGACGGGCTCAGCCCGACCCTGCGGGACGCGCTGCTGCTCCATAGCCTCTGTGGTTTTACCGGCAGCGAGGTCGCCCGGATCCTCGGCGTCGCCCCGGCGGCGGCGCGCAAGCGGATTGCCCGTGCCGAGCAGGCGTTTCGGACCGCGCTGGCCGGCGACGCCACGATCCCAGGGATGGACCGCGATGCAACGCGATAGCTGCATCCTCTCCGAGAGCGATCTGATCGCCCTGCTCGACGGTGAGGCGTCCCCCAACATGGCGGCCAGGGCGGCAGGCTGCCCGGACTGTCAGGGGCGTCTCGCCATGTTGCGGGCGACCCGTCGCACGCTTCGCGGCGCAACACCGCTCCGCGACGACCGGCGGCGCCAGGCGATGCTGCGCGCCCGGCTCGATCGTGCGGCCGAGCGGGAACGCGGCGGCTGGCGACCGTGGCATCAGGCGACCATGGGTCGGTGGGCACTTCCCCTGGTGCTCCTCCTGCTTGTCGCCGCCGGCGGCGACCTGCTTGGCCGGGATGCGCTCGCCTGGCCGCCGCGCTGCATCGTCCGCGCCTGCGATCTGCGGCGTCCGACTGGCGACGACCGGGCGCTCGGCCCCTCGGCGACGGCGATGCGCCTTGAGGCACGGCTCAATCAATCGCGGGCGCTCGCCTGGGCGGCGACCACCGCGGCGCGGCGCACCCCCGGCGGCAGGACGACGCGCGGTGTCTCGCTCCCAGTGTGGCAGCAACGTCTCCCCTCCGGCCCGGGCCGCTCGACGGTCTGTGCCCGGCTCCACATGCCGAGCTGCCTTCCCCTCGCACCCCGGAGCGGGAGTGTGGGCCGTCTGCCTACCGGCGACCCCGGGAACCGAAACCCCGATCCCCGCGCAATGACCTGGCGGTGATTGAGCGCACCGGCGCTCAGAGGATTGCGACCGGTCTGCGGGTCCAACAGTCATCGAGGTGATCAGATCGTTCCCTCGGAGTCGGGCGGACGACAGTGAGTGCCGGGAGGCTCCGCTGGCTTGAACCACAGGACGTCCTTCCTCAGGGGGCACGCCCGGTCGTCGTAGGGGAGGGCCCCGTGCCCTCCCGTCGACCGCAGGTCGACCACGGTGAATCGTGAGCAGGACGGCAGCCAGCTGGGATGGGTCGGTCGCGGTTCTGTCTCGCGGGCGCTGCCCGGCGCGGCGCTTGGTTCACCTCCGTCGAAAACCCCTCTTCGCAGACCGACGCGCCGCTGATATGCTGCCGGGACGGTCTCTGCCGCAGACAGGTGAATAGAGGAGGTGCCCGAATGCGTCGCCCGACCATTCTGCTTTCCGGAGTATTGCTCCTGACGTTCCCGCTCGCGGGCCGCGTCCTCGCCGAGGACATCTCCTGTCCGAAGCCCGTCAATAGCGACGCGTGCGATGGCACCGACGGCCCGGACACGTTGTACGGGCGCGATGTCTATGACTATATGCAGGGCAAGGGGGACGATGACCAGCTGTTTGGGGCAGGTGGCGACGACGTGCTCTTCGGTGATGGGGGTGGCTTCACCCCCAATGGCAATGATCGGCTCGAGGGCGGCGAAGGTGACGACACCCTTGTGGGCGACGGCGGCAGCGACCTCCTCCTTGGCGGACCTGGTGCTGACACGATCAATGCGATCGAGCCCTCTGATCTTTCAGGTCAAGACACGGTCTGGGGAGGCGCCGGTGGCGACACCATTTTTGCCAACGACGGACGTCGCGACAAGATCAACTGCGGTCCTGGACGTGACCGGGTCCACTTCGATCGCGGCAAGGACATCCTCGTCAACTGCGAGAAGATGATCCCCTACGGCCACAAGTAGCGGCCCGGACAACGGTCGATCCACTCGCGAGGCGGTCACCACGGCCATGTCCAGGGCCGGAAGTGGCTCGCACCTGTCCAGAACACATGATCGGCCCCGACCAGCTGGCTGAGGGTCGTGGTGACCGTTCCTGAGCATGTCCAACGACGGGCGTCGCTAGGCAAGGCCCATCTCGGGCGCTTCCCTTCCCAACCAGTGCCTGGTGGGACGATGCCTGGCCTCGATGTCAATCACCACCCTATACGCCTTGCCGCTTGCTCCGCATCCGGGTTCACCGCCGGGGCGATCCTCGCGACCGCCCCGGCAGTAAGGATGGCGTGGTCCCATGTCGAGTGAGGGCGCAGACGAGCGGTCACGCCATTGATGCCTGCCTTTCTTTCAACCGGCCATGGGGGCGATCGATTGGCAACCTCCGTCACTGCCCGCTCTCCACCCAGCCCACCGGCAGGTGATGGATCGCCATGCTCCGGTTGCTGGCGCGGTCTCTGCCTCCGTCAACTCATGGGCGGGCGCCCATCCACCGTTCGGAACAATCGTCTGATCAACCTCACCTCGCCCGGCACAACACGATCTCTCACTGCCGGGATGGTCATTGGCGCCTGGCCCTCTGCGCCCGCCCGGCGCATGGCCGAAATAGGTAGTCCCATCGGTAAAGTTACGAATAGGCACCCTCCTCCCCGTCGCCCATCCTGGAGACACCGGACCATGGCGTCCGGTGTCTCCCGGCGATTGGCACCGGGGGCGCGGCCCAACGGCACGGAGGAGTCCGCGATGCGACGACGCAGCCTCATCGTCCCGATCCTAACGCTGGCAATGCTGCTGGCCAGCGGCGCCCCAGTGGCGGCCAAGCAATGCACTAACGGTGTTGCCTGCTGCTATGGCACCGCCCGGGCTGACACGCTCGACGGCACCCGGCTCGCCAACATGATTCAGGGTTTCGGCGGTGGCGACACGATCGCCGGCGATGCAGGGGACGACATCCTCTTCGGCGATACCCAGACCGACACCAGCCACGACGGCGACGACCGCATCTCCGGTGAACCCGGCAACGACAGTTTGCTGGGCGGCGGCGGCGATCTCCTCGCGGGCGGCGACGGCAACGACCTGATCAACGCGGCCGATCAGCTCACGCTCAACCCCGGGGTCGACACCGTCCGTGGGAACGACGGGGCCGACACGATCTACGCGAACGATGGCCGCAAAGACATCATCGACTGCGGCCGAGGGCCTGACACCGTCTCCTTCGACCAGGGCAAGGAGAGCGTGCGGGACTGCGAGACGCGGATTCCGAGCTGAGCCCAGGGAGGCGTCAATGGAACGGTCGATCGCATGCACATCGAGCGACCGGCACGAAGCGTGGCAGCCCGGCAGGACCGCCCTTTCAGCGACGCATCGTCGCCTAGCGAGTGCGGGCGACCCCACCCGCACGAATCTGGTCCCTGCCGGGGGAGGACGTGATGGACAGCTTGGCGAAGGCGGGCAAGGGCCATCGTCGGCAACCGACGGTCTGCTCCTTCGTCAGCGTCTGAGTCCACGGGCACCCGGCGGTCATCGGTCTGATGCGGTGAGCGCCTCGAACACGCTGGGATGAGCCCGGCAGCTGATCGGCATCCTGCCCCGCGGGCTTTCGGTGGTCGGCGCTCATTCCTGATCGCCTGGTGGTACCCTGCCGTCCTCGGAGCGTGGCACGGTGAGACAGGAGTGACGAGCGGGTGATGAGCGAGCGTGGGAGCTGGGCCGATCCGGCAGCGGAGGAGCAGTTGCGGGGGGCGGTGAGTCTCGATGAGCCATGGAGGTATATCGAGCGATGCAGCGAGCTGACCCGCTTCTCGGGGAGTGGCGACGAGCGGGTTGCCTTCGATCATTTGGCGGAGCGACTCGGCGCCTGGGGTGTTCAGCACACGCTCCATCTGCCCGAGGTCTTTATCTCGTGGCCGGTCGCGGCGCGGGTGACGCTGGAAGCGCCGGGCGAGCCGGTCCGGACCTTTGCCGCGAAGACGCCGGCGATGTCGGTCTCGACCGGTGGCGAGGTCGTCACCGGTCCCGCCGCCCACCTCCCGAGTCGCTATGCTCGCGGCGCCGACGATCTCTTCGCGTCGGGTCTCTCTGAGATCAGCGGGGGCGAGGTGGCGGGGCGGGTCGTCGTCACCGAGGGTCTGCCGATGCCGGCCAAGGTGGCCGATCTGCAGCGGCTTGGCGCGGTCGCCGCCGTCTTCATCTCCCCCGGCGAGCGGATTCACGAGGGAATCTGCACCACCATCTGGGGCAGCCCCGATCTGGACACCGACGAGCGGCAGCCGACGATCCCCGTCGCCGAGGTCATCCGGCCGGACGGCGAGGCGCTGCTGGCGGCGGTGGCGGCGGGTGAGGCCCGGCTCGGGGTCGCGACCGAGCTCGACACGCGCTGGCGCCCGATCCCGGTGTTGGTGGCTGAGATCCCGGGGACGGAGGAACCGGAGCGCTTCGTGCTGCTCCATGGCCATGTCGATTCCTGGCACGTCGGGATCGGCGACAACGCGACCGGGAACGCCACCCTGCTGGAGCTCGCCCGTCTCTTCGCCCAGGAAGGGCACCGGCCCCGGCGCAGCCTGCGGATCGCCTGGTGGAGCGGGCATTCGCATGGCCGCTACGCCGGCTCGACCTGGTACGCCGATACCTTCGCCCTGGAACTGGCCGAGGGGTGCGCGGCGCAGCTCAACTGCGATTCCCCCGGCTGCCGCTGGGCCAGCACCTTCAACGACCTCGAGACGACCGAGGAGACCTGGCCACTCGCCGAGGCGGCGATTCAGGACGCCTCCGGGATCGCGGCCGAGTGGGGGCGTCCGGCCCGCGCCGGCGACTACTCGTTTATGAACCTCGGCATCTCGGCGGCGTTCATGCTCTCCTCGACCATGCCGGACGATCTGCGTGCCAAGAAGGGCTACTACGCGGTTGGGGGTTGCGGCGGCAATATCGCCTGGCATACCGAGGACGACACGCTGGAGATCGCGGACCGCGACAACCTGCTGCGCGATATCCGCGTCTACGCGACGGCGGCAAGCCGTCTGCTCAACGCCCCCGTCCTCCCGCTCGACTTCCGCCGGACCGCCGCCGGGATCGCCGAAACCCTCGCCACCTACCAGAGCGCGGCGGGTGAGCGGTTTCGTTTCGACGCCGCGCGGGCGGCGCTGGCCGAGCTCGACATGGCACTGGGTCAGCTGGCTGACGCCGCAGTCGAGGCAGCGGGCGGCGACGACGCCGACCGGCTGGCGCGGGTCAATGGCACCCTGGTCGGACTGTCGCGGCTGCTCGTTCCAATCAACTATGCGCGCGACGGGCGGTTCCGGCAGGACCCGGCCGCCGATGTTCCGCCCCTCCCCGACCTTGCCCCGGCGCTGACCCTTCCCGACCTCACCCCCGGCTCACACCGCGACCACCTGACCCGGCTCAGCCTGCTCCGCGGGCAGAACCGCCTCGTCTGGGCGCTGCGGCAGGCGACTGAGGTCGCCGCGGCGGCCGCGATGTAACAGCGGAGGAGATCCCTGTGCTGGATGCCGACGGTCGCCGGGGCTTCCTCCCGAAGCGCCGGGGGCTACGGCGAAACGCGGTGGCAATCGTCCAGAGAAGACACGAGGAGAAAGGAGATGACGCACGCCATGGCTGAACCTCACGTCGCGCCCTACGGATCCTGGCATTCGCCGATCACCGCCGACGCGATCGTCGCCGGGACGGTGTCGCTCGGACAGATCGCCTGCGACGGTGACGACATCTACTGGACGGAGACGCGGCCGGCGGAGAGTGGGCGGGGTGTGCTCGTCCGTCGCACGTCAGACGGCGCGACCAGCGACCTGACCCCGGCGCCGTTCAACGTTCGGACGCGCGTCCATGAGTATGGTGGCGGCGCCTTTGCCGTTGTGGCGGGAACGGTCGTCTTCTCGCACTTCGCGGATGGCCGACTCTACCAGATCGGTCCTGAAGATCAGTCTCCGCGTCCGATTACCCCGGACGTTGCGCTCCGCTACGCGGACGTCGTGATCGATCGGCGGCGCGACCGGCTGGTCGCCGTGCGCGAGGATCACCGGGGAGATGGCGAGGCGGTCAATACCATCGTCGCGGTCGCCCTCGCTGGCGCCGACGGTGGGGGCGATGTCCTGGTCGATGGCGCCGATTTCTACTCGTCGCCCTGTCTCAGCCCGAACGGCGACCGGCTCGCCTGGTTGAGCTGGAATCACCCGAACATGCCATGGGACGGCAGCGAGCTCTGGGCAGCGCCGGTGACGCAAGACGGCTCACTCGGTACGCCGGAGCGGGTCGCGGGCGGACCGGACGAGTCGATCTTTCAGCCGCAGTGGTCGCCCGATGGCCTGCTGCACTTCGTCTCCGACCGGAGCGGCTGGTGGAACCTGTACCGGTCTCGCGCGGGCACGATCGACGCGCTCTGCCCGATGGAGGCGGAGTTCGGGTTGCCGCAGTGGGTCTTCGGGATGTCCACCTCTGCGTTTCTCGCCGCCGACCGGCTGGCCTGCGCCTTCACCGCCGAAGGCACGTGGCGGCTGGCGATCCTCGACACCGGCACCGGGTCGTTGACCCCGGTCGCGGTCCCGGACGACGACATCGGCGATGTCCGCGCCGGCAACGGGCGTATCGTCTATCAGGGTGGCGCCCCGGATGCCCTCGCGGCGATCGTCGCGGTCGACCCCAAAACCGGCAGGCGGGAGGTGTTGCAGCGCTCAGGCGACCTGGCGATCGACCCCGGCAATCTTTCCAGCGCAGAGCCGATCGCCTTTCCGACGACGAGCGGGTTGACCGCCTACGGCTTCTTCTATCCGCCCATAAACGGGGCGTTCCGGGGCCCGACCGGGGAGCTCCCGCCCCTGCTGGTCCAGAGCCATGGCGGCCCGACCGGGGCGACCGAGACGACCCTTGACCCATCGGTGCAGTACTGGACGAGCCGGGGGTTCGCGGTGCTCGATGTCAACTATGGCGGCAGCACCGGCTATGGCCGGGCCTACCGGCAGCGGCTGAACGACCGGTGGGGGATCGTCGATGTCGACGACTGCGGGAACGGAGCGCGCTACCTGGCGGAGCAGGGCCTGGTCGATCCTGAGCGGTTGATCATCCGGGGTTGGAGCGCGAGCGGCTACACCACGCTGGCGGCCCTGACGTTTCGAGATCAGTTCAAGGCGGGAGCAAGCCACTTCGGGATTAGCGACCTGGAAACGATGGCGCGCGACACCCACAAGTTCGAGTCGCGCTACCTCGACGGCCTGATCGGTCCCTACCCCGAACGTCAGGACATCTACCGCGAACGCTCGCCGATCCACTTCACCGACCGTCTCTCGGCACCGATGATTCTGTTTCAGGGGCTGGAGGACAAGGTCGTCCCGCCGGATCAGGCGGAGACGATGTACGAGGCGGTCCGGGCCAAGGGGCTGCCGGTCGCCTATGTCCCGTTCGAGGGAGAGCAGCACGGGTTCCGGCGGTCGGAGAACATCAAGCGGGCGCTTGAAGCCGAGCTCTTCTTCTATAGCCGGGTCTTTGGCTTCGATCTCGCCGAGTCGATCGAGCCGATCCCGATCGCCAACCTCGACGCGGCTGCCACCGGCTGAGCAATGGAGGTCCGCCTCTTCGCGGCGGCCGGTGCCTTTTTGGACCGCGCCCGACCGTTTCTGCTCGCCTATGAAGCACCACCTTCTGCTGGGGATCGCCCGAACGTTGGTGGCGAGACCGCCTGGCGACGGCATCCCGCCGTACCTGGCGACGACTGAACGGCGTGGCATGGTGATCGGCGCGGCGATGCAGACGCCGCCGTCGAACATGATCCTGTCATGACTCGACGAGCCGGACGCCTCGGCGGTGGTGATGGCAACCGATCGGTATCAGCGCCTCCCCAGCGTCGCTCTCCCCCGCGTCATCGGACCGCGCCAGGAGAGTCGAGCCTTTGGGGAGGCAGGGGTCGAGGTCACGGGGCAACCATTGCGCCTGGCCCGATCGGAACGCATCGCCCCGATAGGGCGGGTCACTGGACCAGACCAGCCAGCCGCAGGGGTGCTCCGCCAGGCGACGGAGGCTGACCGTCCGATCGTCCGCGCCTGGATCCACGCGTTTATCGACGACGCATGTGGCCACGTCGGGCCGGATGACATCGACCGGACCTTCAGGTCACGGCTGAGCGCCACGACTGAAGCCTGTTACTACTGCGAGCTGATGGGTAGAGCCGTCTCGCTGATCGGTTGGTCAGGTCGGACGCCGAACGGTTTCCGAATCGGCCCGGTCTAGACGCCGCCCCCGGATCGACGCCGTCGCTATGCCACCATCGCGGCGCTCTGCCGGCTGATGCTCGCCGGTGAGGGGACGTGGTGCGTTCTCGTTGCCGACCTGGCCAATCCCACCACCGCCCACATCTACCAGTCGATCGGGTTCGAGCCCGCCGGTGATGTCGATGAGTACGCGTTGTCGAACTGAAGTTCTGCATCGGCCGGGAGCGCCACACCCTCCGTGCGATGGGACGGCGCCAGCCCCCTACTGGCGGCACCCGCCGCACACGCAACCCCCTTCTCCCAGCATTGAGGGAAGAACCACGACCGCCCCGACCGCCAGAAGGACGGTGCCCGCCAGAGCGGTCAGGGATCCGCATCCTTCCGCCCACCAGCAGGCGCTGACGATACACATCACCACCATGCCGCTCGGCTGGGCGCACATGGCTTGCTCCCGCGCACGACCGCTCATCCGTCTGGCGGCGCTACCGCGTTGCTCCATCAGAGTTATCGATCGCAAGGTCGTACATCACACTATCCTCCCTTTGCGCACAATAGGACCGGTGAAATGTCGTTGACAATGAGGCAAATCTTGAAAATCTGGGCGTTCCCTGTACATTGAGCGTGTAACCGGCGCCGGGCGGCCCTGGTGTTGCCTGTCTGCCGTTCACCGGATCGCTCGCCACGAGACTCCCGCACCGCGCTCGGGAGGAGGATCGGGATCGATGTCAACAGGGCCCCATCGCCTCGACCTGCTCGCACGCGCCATCTGGAACGGCGGTGAGCGCGGCGCGCTGCCCGCTGGGCTCACCACCACCCGCCGTGGTGTGGTCGGGGTCGTCCTTGGGGCCGCCGCGGGTCTGCTGGCGCAGGGATCGCCCGGCGTCGCCGCCGACAGCGACGAGACGACCGGCTGCACGCCGACACCGGGTGCCGGGGGAAGCTCCACCCAGGGCGCCACGATATCGAGTGCCCAGGTCCCGGAGAACCCGAACGATCCGCCAACTCCCCGGCCAGCCCGGATCTATGAGGGAACCTGTCTCGACCTCGCGGCCGATCCGGCCTTTCAACTGCTCGATGTCGGGTCGGGTCGGGCGGCCGGCGGGTCGGCGACGCCAGCCGCCGGGGGAACTGGGAGCCGCGCGGTCGGCGTCACCACCGCCGTTCCCGGTCAGGTCAGCCTGACACTGGTCGGCGCCTCCCTGCCGGATCTCCTTGCTTCCCCCCATGCGATCGCGGTCTTTGGTCAGGCTGGCGGCGATGGACCGCCGATCGCCTGCGGCGATGTCGGTGGCCGCGCCGGTGGACAGATCTCCGATGACGACCTGGTCTTTGGTCTCCGCGAACGGTCAGGTTCCGGCTATTCCGGTCTGGCCTGGCTGCGAGGCGATACCGACCGGACGCTCGTCCATGTCTTTCTCGCCCGGGGACTGGCCGAGGGTCCGGCCGGGGTCGGCGGCGAGTCCTTGACGGTCACCGAGGATGGGGTCAACGTGCGGGCGGCGGCATCAACCGACGCCGAGGTCGTCGGCACCCTCGACGCCGGCATCCGCGTCACCACCCTCGGCCCGGCAGCCGACGGCTGGATCGAGGTCAGCGACCCCCTCTCCGGAGTCCGCGGCTTCGTCCTCCAGGATTATCTGAAGTAGATCCCGGGGGATCGTTGACGATCGGTGAAGGTGTCGCCGGCTGGCGCATCCCGGGGCTGGCGCTGCGCGGAACACCGCCGCACGAGCTGACGGCGGATTGGCATCACCGGCCAGGGGACAGTCGTCTCTCCGCCACCGAGTCGCCGGGTCACACTCCCTGATCGGCGATGACGACCGTGCACGGCGGGGATCGGTATCGGACCTTCGCGCCTCATGTTCGAGGGTGCCGTCGGGTCGACCCGATCGTTCCACCGGAGACGCGAAGGTTTTCCCGACCGACTACCGATCACCCACGCGCGCGAGCTGAGGATGATGACAGCAGATCCCCGGGCACAGCGGACGCCCATCGGTCCCGACAACGTGACGAGCGATCAAAGCTATCGTCATCGCGTCTTCGATGGGATGGCGCTGCGTCGCAAGAATCTCGACAACTGCACCTTTACGGGGTGCTCGTTCGCCAACGCCGACCTCACCGGCGCTCGACTGAATGCCTCGGTGTTTCGCGCGTGCAATCTCAGCAACGCCCGGATCGCTGGCTGCAATCTCTTCTCGACCGCGTTCGAGGGATGCCGCATGGTGGGCCTCGATTTCCGCGAGGGGCTCACCTTGACCGCGACAACGTTCAAGGCGTGCGTCCTGGACTATGCGATCTTCCGAGGAGTTTCCCTGGAGAAGAAGGTGTTCGAGCAATGTTCCCTCGTTGAGGCGGACCTGTCGCTCACGAATCTCCGGCAGGCGTCCTTCGACCGTTGCGACCTGACGCGCGCGGACATCCAGGAGGCGGCGTTTTTCCAGACCGACCTCCGGGGGGCGAACCTGACCGGCTGGAACCTCAAGCGCCACGATCTCCGGGGCACGATCGTCACCACGGCACAGCTCGAGATTCTGGCAGCCGAGCTTGGTATCCTGATCATCGATCCGTGATGCGGACGGAGCGCGCATGCCATGCGGTGAACCGCCCGACAGGAGCGGTACCATCTCGTCGCGCCGGTATCTGGTCGCCGGTCTCCGACCGGCTCGTAAGGGGAGTTCCATGGCCGCGGCGGCTCGCAAGGTGATCGTGACCTGTGCGGTGACAGGGGCGATCCACGTTCCATCTCAAAGCCCGTACCTTCCGCTGACCCCGGATCAGATCGCGGCGGAGGCGATCGGCGCCGCCGAGGCGGGCGCGGCGATCCTGCACCTGCATGCGCGGGACCCGAAGGATGGCCGCCCGACCCCCGACCCGTCGGTCTTCGCGCAGTTTCTGCCGCGGATCAAGGCCGCGACCGACGCGGTGGTCAACATCACCACCGGCGGCGGCCAGCACATGTCGCTGGAGGAGCGGTTGGCCACACCGCTGCAGATGCGGCCGGAGATGTGCTCGCTGAACATGGGGTCGATGAACTTCGGGCTCTATCCGGTCCTCAATCGCGTCAAGGAGTTCCGCTACGAGTGGGAGCAGCCCTACCTGGAGCGCTCCCGCGACTACATCTTCCGCAACACCTTCGCCGATATCGAGCAGGTCGTTGCAACCCTCGGGGCGCTCGGGACACGGTTCGAGTTCGAGTGCTACGACATCGGTCATCTCTACAACCTGGCGCACCTGCTCGACCGGGGGATCGTCCAGCCGCCGCTCTTCGTCCAGACGATCTTCGGCATTCTCGGCGGGATCGGGCCGGAACCGGAGGATCTGCTGCACATGCGGCGGACCGCTGACCGCCTCTTCGGCGATGCCTACCATTGGTCGATCCTGGGCGCCGGGCGGCACCAGATCAATCTGATCACGATGGGGGCAATCATGGGCGGGAACGTTCGGACTGGTCTCGAAGATAGCGTCTATCTCGGCAAAGGCGAGCTCGCCACCAGCAACGCCGCACTGGTGGCCAAGGTCGTCCGCATTCTCCGCGAGCTGTCGCTGGAGCCAGCCACCCCGGACGAGGTGCGCGGGATGCTGGGGCTCAAAGGCGTCGCGGCCGTCGGGTTCTAGCGCCTGTTCGGTACTCGGGAACGGGGCGTCCGCGGTGCTCTATGGGAAGCACCCGTGCGCCGCCCGTACCCGAGTGATGTCAGCGATGAGGAGTGGGTCCACGTGGTGCCCTCCTGGACCGGGCGCTCCCTTGCCGAATCCCGTTTGAACGGCGATGTTCGCTGGAAGAGCGAGGTAAGGCGACTCGAGAGCTGAACGAGAAGCCAGCTCGCCTGCCGTGGCCGCTCCCGCTGTCAGACCAGCACGGCCTCGCCGTCCGCCGTCACCTCCGTACCGTCGCCCCAGAAGCTCAGGTGATCGGCGACGGCATCGGCCTCGCCGATCGGCTCCGGCAGCACCCAGGCTCCGTCCTCGACCGTCGTGCCCCCACCGGTGACGTGGAAGTACGCGGCACCGCCCTTGTAGGGGCAATAGTCGCGCCGCTCGGACGGCTCCAGGCGACCCGTCACGTCTTCCCGGGGAATGTAGTAGCGTGGCGGGATCGACGTCTCGAACAGCTTGACCGCCTGGCGCGTGTCGGCCACGGTCTCTCCCCCGACCTTCACCACGACGTGCTCCGACGTCCGGCGGCAGTCGAACCGGTGATACGGGTCGCGCGGGTGGCCGAAGATCGGCTCTTCCTCCTCCAGCCACTCGTCCAGCCGGCCGAAGTCGATCGAGACCAGCCCCGAGAGCGACGGCCCGCCGGCGGGCGGTCCCGAGAAGCTCCAGGCAGCATCCGCCTCCACGCGGTCCCCCACCTGAAGGTCGTACGTGGTGCGCTCCCCCTTGACCGGGTCGCTCGCTGGCTCGCCCGACGGTAGGAGCACGCCGTACCGGACGTCCTCGACTGGCAGATACCAGAGTGGGAACTGCTCGCTCTCGTGGAGCATCTTGGCACGGCGTGTATCGACGATCGTCTCGCCCGCGAGGACGCCCCGGATCCGTTTGGGAACGTCGTCGAGGTAGAGGATCGCGCCCGGCACCGCCGCCTCGATGTCGAAGTTGTAGGTGCCACCCGGTGGGCGAGCGAGCGGGGCCTTACCGAAGCTGAGTGTCATGTTTTGGAGGTCCTATCGCGACGATCGAGGCGATGACGGTCTGAACGCGTCCCGCTCGTCGGCGAGCAGGTCCGCTGTCTCGCTGGCCTCGTCGGCGGTGAGCCCGCGTTGCGTGTTTAGCTCCGCCGAACGGGTCGCGTACGCCTGTCCCGGCTCCCTGCTGGCAGGCAACTGCTCACCGTCGCGCGGCAGCCGGAGTTCCTTTGCCGGCGTTCCCAGAAAGGTAATCTGCTCGGTGAATCCGGCTGGCGTATAGAGGTTGAGCACTGTCGCCGTCTCCGACACCACGGCGAACCCATGGACCGTGTTCCTGGGGATGAACACCATGCTGCCGGCCGAGGCGGTCTTCACCTCCGTGCCGATCTGGAAGCGGATCACGCCGTCCAGGATAGAGAAGTACTCGTGCAACCGCTCATGCACGTGGGGGGGGCGGACCACTGCGCTTCGGCATGACCTGGTCGAGCACGGTCAACTCACCGCCAGTGGTCTCCGCGGTGGCGAGCACCAACCGGAGCGAGTCGACGAGCCAATACTTCGGGGCATCGTCACGAGTGATCACGAAGGGCTGAACGGCCGGGGCACCAGACGTCATGGGTGGGATATCCTCTCTCGTTGAGCCCAGCAAGCGGGACCGACGGCCTGATGGTCGGCAGGCCACCGTGAATCGATGGCGGTGGACGCTTCGATCGGGCTCAGCTGCCGCGGTGTGCGGAGGGGGCGACCGGCTGTCACGTCATCGCCGTCGTGCGGATGCTTGAGCACGCGCGGCTCATACTGGCCCTGCTGAAAACTCCGTAGCCGACTCCAGAAGCTAAAACGGCGAGCTGATCTTGTCGGCGACGATCCGGACGATGACGCGGATTTGGTCGCGGCCGCCATACCATGCGTAGGGCCCGCCGGTGTATTTTTGCGACAGCTGTTCGATGTGGTCGACCCCGCCCTCGGTCGTCGTCTCGACCACGTGGCCACGGACCTGGATGTATCGGGCGGGGTTGGCCGGATCCCCGATCGCGACCGCGACCCGCGGATCGCGTTGCATGTTGCGCAGTTTGGCGAAGCCCTCGACGGTGTTGATGACGACGTGCTCGCCGTCCGTGTCGACCCAGGTCAGGGTCAGCTGGGGTGAGCCATCAGGCATCGTGGTGGCGACGTAGCAGGTGCTTGGCTGGCGCAGCAACTCAAGCAGGTCTTGGGATAGTTCCATGAGTGGTCTCCAGTGCTCCGCGTCTGATGCGTCAGGTCGAAGGTCATCAGTCAACAGTCAGGCGGCCTTCTCCGCCGAGAGCTCGGCCAGCGTCACCGGCTTGATATCGGGGTAGCGATCATTCTGCAGATCGTCGAGTGCGGTCTGACCCGTCAACATGTAGAGCAGGTAGGTTCCGTCCATCGCCGGCAGTGCCTCGCCCTCCTGGCGACGATCCGCGATCCAGGTGCGGAGGTCGTCCGTCGTGCCGCGACCGCGACGCTCGTACCGGCGACCCGTGCCGTGCTCGACGTGGGACACGATGTCGCCGTACGACAACCGCTGGCCGGCGACCGCGAACTTGCCGGCGGGGACGGAGCGGTCAACCGCGACCCGCGCCGCGTAGCGCGCCGTGTCGTCGACGGTCGTGGCGTCGAATCGCTCCTCGCCGGTGCCCCAGAAGGTCGCGACACCGGTCTCGTTGTCGAAGTCGATCATCCCCGCGCCGGAAGCGAGCATATCGAGGAAGGCTCCGTTGAGGAGGTGGATCTGATCGATGCGGAGGGTATCATGGCTTCGCCGGCCGCGCGCCGCAGGTCGAAGGCCGGATGCTCGCCGGGCGAGGTTTTAAGAGGTCGAGCGCGAAGTCTGAGGGGAGCATCCGGCGGACGCCGTTGGCAGCGGCGGCGCGGGCCAGCGCGACCTGCCCGTCCACGAGAACCTCGCGTTCACTCTGGAGCGCCGACACCACGACGTCAACGCCCCCTGTGGCCCGACCGAGGCTCGCAGTGTCGCTGACGTCGCCTTCGACAACCTCGGCACCGCGCTCCACCAGCCGATCCAGCCGCGACCGCTTCGCGGGGTCGGCGAGCACCGGCGAGCGGACCAGCAGCCGCAGGGCGACCTCCTCGGCGTCGAGGAGATGGTGGGCGATGCGTCCGCCGAGCATGCCGGTGGCGCCGGCGAGGAGGACGGTGGTTGACGGCATGGTGGCTCCCTTGCTCAAAAGTGGAGAAACGGTCCACGGTGCGAGGAGGACTCTAGCACCAAGTGGAATAGATATTCCACTTGGAAGCGACTTCTCCACTTTAGCGGTATGATGGGGGCATGCCAGAGATCCCTCCCTCCGTCGAACGCACCCTCCTCCGCCGCGACGCCGAGCGGAACCGTCGCCGGATCCTCGCCGCGGCTCGCAAACTGATCGCGGAGCGCGGGCTGGGCGTGGGCTACGAGGAGATCGCGCGGGAGGCCGAGGTCGGGGTCGGCACCGTCTACCGGCGCTTTCCCACCCGGGACGGCCTCTATGAGGAACTGTTCTCTGACCGGGTCGACGCCGTCGTCGAGATCGTCGAGGCAGCCCTGGCGGTCGAGGATCCATGGCTGGGGCTGTGTCAGTTCTTCCAGCGCGAGTTCGAGCTGCAGGCGGCGGACCGTGGGCTGCGGGAGTTCCTGCTCGGCCGTGCCGATAGCACCGCGCTACGGCAACTCGCCGGACTGCGGATCCAGCCGCTTGTCACCGCGCTCTTCGAACGAGCCCGGGCGGCGGGGTGCCTCCGCCCGGGCATCGGACCGGGTGACATCGAGATCATCCTCGCGATGCTCGGCGCCGTGATGGACGCGTCGCTCCACGTAGAGCCCGAGCTGTGGCGCCGCTACCTCGCGATGGTCCTCGACGGCATTCGGGACGAGGGTCGTCACGACGAACTCCCGGGCGCGGCGCCCAACCGGCCCGCGGTCGGGCGGATCCTTGCCGGTTGGATCCTGCCGCGACGGAGTCACGGTCAACCCGGCGCCGACCCGACGCCATGATCCCGAACGCCTTGTCAACCGTGTTGCGGCGGGGGCGGCGCGACGGGCGGTGGGGCCACGGGAGGGCACGGCGCCCTCCCCTCCTGGTGTGGAGGCGGTCAGGCACGAACCACCGAAGCCACATGGGAAATCAAACCGATGGTGGAGATGGCGCCCTAGTCCAACGCTGCATAGTCCTGAGATGCACCACCGGCGCGACGATACTTGATCGTCGCGCCGGTGCGCCCTGAAGATGCGGTCGTGCCGGATCTCCTACATCACGGGTGAGATCACTAGAAGGTCGGCGTCGTCTCCGCCTTCGGCTGCTGCGGATCGTTCTCGTCGGACGTGCTCTTGTCGTCCTGCTCGTGACGGCCGTCGTTCCAACCGCCAAATCCACCATGACCCCTGTCGCCGCCCATATCGCCACCATGTGACCCGCGGAACCCGCGACCACCCGGCCCAACGAAACCGATCGGAATGCCGTCGGCGTCGATTCGCTCCTTGAGCGCCGTGGCCTGGTCCGCCGTCAGATCACCGGCCCCCTGACGGTCGTCGACGACCTGCTTCAGCGAGTCGCGAATCGCCTGGTCAACCCGAGCCGTATCGGTCTCGCCGAGATTGGTCGCGAGTTTGCCCAGGAAGTCCTGATAGAGCTGATCTGGGCCGGTCTCCTTCGACGTGGTACCGGAGTCGCCCGCCGCCGGGGTCCCGGCAGTGGTTGACTGCGCGCTGGTCGTCTCAATGCCAATCGCCCTGGTGCCCGCAAGGATCAGGAGCAACCCCAGCACCCCGGCGATCGTCTTCCATCTGGTCATCATGTCTCCTCGTAGTTCAGGTCATCAACGTTCCATGCCCAGGGCGCCGCAACGGCCCCGTGACGCCTCCCAAACCCCGGCGGCGCTCGGACCTGGTGCCCGCGGACCGCAAGGGGACGAGCCCCCCGGCACCAGGCGATAGGAAAGACTCCCACCACGAGACGAGCGACCAACCACGACCGGTGGCCAGGGATCAACGACCGGCGCCTGGGGTCGCGATGATGCGTGTCGCCCCAAATCAGAGCATGGCTCACTTGTCCGAGCGCCAGAACCGTCACCGAAGGACCTCCGATCGTCCGCTGATCTGGCATCAACGGTAGAGGGGCAACCTGAACGGGAGCGGTCGGTTTCCTGGGAAATCGATGGGGAGATGAACGACCCTTCACCCGCGCCGCCGTCGGCCTGCGGCGTTTCGATCATGAGGCGCCGGGGGATGTGGTACACACGACGCCGAGCCTGACGATCGGGAGACCCCGCTCCGCGCCACGGTCCCGTGGGGGCGGTATCGTTCTCAGGAAACTCACAGGGAGCGTCCGGGTGTGCTCCAGCTTGACTGCCTACAGTCAAAGCGACACCAGCACCGGCGAACCCAGCGTTGGTGCTGGTGTCTTCTTCCCGCGGACGATCGTCGCCCGCGCCGGCCATGGGTCACCCAGCCGCGGGTCGACCCCGGCATCTATCGAGGAGTTGTCTACCAATGCACACCCTCCGAACCACTCGACAAGCCGGGTTCCTGTCACTCGCGCTGGTCGCACTGACCCTTGCCGCGTTGCTCAGCGTCGTTGGTCAGCCGTCGGTTCGGGCACAGGAGGCGACGGCCACCGGCACGGCGACCGCGCCGGGCGTCGTCGGGGCGGCGATCCCGACAACCACCTGCGACGCCCAGTCGACCGCGACCGCGGCCGCATCGAGCGCGGCCTCCTACACGCTCGTGAGCGACAAGTCGGAAGCGCGCTACCGGGCGCAGGAAGAGCTCGCGTCGATCGGGGCGAATGAGGCGGTCGGGAAAACGAACGCCATCATCGGCACGATCTTGCTCGACGCGAAGAAGACCCCGCTCGCCTGCTCGCGCTTCGATGTCGATCTGCGGACCCTCACGAGCGACCAAGCCCGACGTGATAACTATCTCTACAGCAACACGCTGGAAACCGGTCAGTACCCGCTGGCGACGTTTGTCCTGACCAGCGTTGAAGGGCTGAATGGTCCGCTCCCCGATGGCAAGGAGACGACCCTGACGCTGATTGGCAACCTGTCGGTCCACGGGGTGACGAAGCTCGTCGCCTGGGAAGCAACGGTTAAGCTCGACGGCGATGCGCTGACCGGAAGCGCCAAGACATCGTTCAAGATGCCGGACTTCAACATCACGCCGCCCGTGATCGGCCAGGTCGTCTCCATCGAGGAGACGATCGGACTCGAAGTCGACTTGAACGCCACCACGGCGTCCTGAGGCGCGGTGATGCGGAGGAGCGGCCAGGTCCGCTCGTTCCGTCCGGGCAAGGGAGATCAGTATGTCCTGGGTACGCCGTCACACCTGGCTCACGCTCTTTGCCACCCTCGTGCTCCTGCTGCTAGTGATCGTCGGTGGCTACGGGATCTCGCTGGCGAGTGATGCGGGGCGCCTGCCCTGGCAGGAACAGCCCACACGCATCGCCATCACCCCGTTCGCCGACATCCCCGGCTTCAGCGCTCCGACACCGACGCCGATGTCATAACGCACGAGGGGCCAGCACACGCTCAGGGACGGAGGGGGCCGGCAATGCCGGCCCCCTCCGTCGCGTCAGGGCGCCAGCGGCGGCATGGTGCCGCTTCTCCGGCGCGGCGCATCCGGGCCCACGACCTGATGTCGCCCGGCAGCCGCGCGTTCAGCTCTCAGCAAACTCTCAGGAAGGGCTCAGCCCATTGTGAGACCCGCGCTCGATACTCGAGACAGATCCAGACATGACCGCGCTCCATGGGGATGCGATCGGGCCACGGGATCGGTGATTCAGCGGTTTCGACAGGATAGAAGGAGAACAGACGGTGAACGACGCACCAACGCTTGAGCGCGGACATTTCAACCGGCGGCATGCAGTGATCGCGGCCGCGGTGGCCGGGCTTCCCCTCGCCATGGGCGCCACGAAGGTGGCCGCCCAGGAAGCGGCCACGGCCGCCACGACTCCAACCGCCGGCGAAGCGATGTGGGTCAAGTACAACCTCAACACCGCCACCGAGGAGCAGTTCCGCACCATCCCCGGCGTCGGCGACCGGATGGTCAAGGAGTTTCTGGAATACCGTCCCTACGCCTGCATCGCCCAGTTCCGGCAGGAGCTCGGCAAGTACGTCGACGAGGGTGTCGTCACCGGCTACGAGCAGTACCTGTTCGTTCCGGTCGATCCGAACGCGGCCGACGCTACCACGCTGCAACAGCTTCCGGGCGTCTCCGAGGAGACCGCCACCGCCCTGACCGATAGCCGCACCTATGCCGATACCGCCGCCTTCCTGACCGAGCTCGGGACGCATGTGTCACCCGAGCAGACGACGCTGGCAGGCGCCTTCCTCGCCACCCCATGAGCGAGCGCCAGACGCTGGACCGCCTCCAGCTCTTTCTGCGCTTGCTGGCGACTGGTCTCTTCGTCGGCACGATCGCCGAGCTGATCGTGGTCGGCCACGACGACGACCCGATCCAGTTCGTGCCGTTTCTCCTCTGCGGTTTGGGCCTGCTCGCCCTGGCCGCGGTCTGGAAGCGACCGGGCGCAATCATGGTGCTCGCGCTGCGCGGCATCCTGACCGTGATCGCGCTGGGGAGTCTGCTCGGTGTCTACGAGCACATCGAAGGGAACATCGCCTTTGTCCGTGAGATTCACCCGCACGCTGGCACGGCGACGCTGGTCAAGGCGGCGCTGACTGGCGGGGCGCCGCTGATGGCTCCCGGAATCCTGGCCATCGGGGCGGCGGTGGCGATCGCAGCGACCTACGCGAGCGCTCCTCAGGTCACCGGCGAGCGGGGACGCTCCCGCCAGCCGACCGCGGTCACGACGCCCTCCCGGTGCACGTCGTGACCGCCGGAGCGGTGACCAGGCCGGCAGGGCTCGTCGGCCCGACCACGACCGACGAGCTGACCGCCATCTGCTGGCATCATTCGGGTGGATGCCCCGGTCAGTGGACAGCGGCGATTGCGCCCGGCCGGTCCACCGCTCGCTCCAGCGTCTCCCGACCAGGCGGTACACTTCACGGTCATGAGCCAGCAGACCAGGGATGGCACGACCGCCGCGTCGACGCGCCGCTGACCTCTTCCATGCGGCCCAGCAGACACCTTCCGATCCAAAGGAAGGAGTGGTGGCGATGGGCATGAAGGAACGCACCAACAACGGGTCGATCCTCGTGGTCGAGGATGAGGAACCGATTCGCGAGTTGGTCGCGACCGCGCTGCGCTTCACCGGCTTCACCGTCAAGACGAGCGCCTCCGGCTCGGAGGCGCTCGCTGAGGCGCGCAACGCGACCTACGACCTGATCGTGCTCGATGTCAACCTGCCCGACCTCGATGGCTTCGCGGTCTGCCGGAAGCTCCGCGCCGATGGTCATCAGGTGCCGGTCATCTTTCTGACCGCCCGTGACGACCCGGCCGACCTGCGGGATGGCTTCTCGGGCGGTGGTGACGATTATGTCACCAAGCCGTTCAGCCTCGAAGAGCTGCTGCTGCGGATCGAGGCGGTCCTGCGGCGGGCGGGCAATCATCACGCCGACCCCAGCCGACTGACCAGCGGCGATGTCCTGCTCGATGAGGATGCGCACCGGGTCTGGCGCAGCGGGAGTGAGGTCGAGCTGTCACCGACCGAGTTCCGCCTTCTGCGCTACCTGATGCTGAACCGAGATCGGGTGGTGTCGAAGTCGCAGATTCTTGACCATGTCTGGGACTACGACTATGTCGGCGATCCGTCGGCCGTGGAAACCTATGTCAGCTACCTGCGGCGAAAGCTCGACGACCGCGATGCCCGGCTGATCCGCACCGTGCGCGGCGTCGGCTATGCCCTGCGATCGCCGGAGGGGGATCCCGCGGCACCATGATCGGGCACGGACGGATGCTGGAGCGGCAGGGGTGAGCATCAGGGCCAGGTTGACGATCGCGGTCGCGCTGGTGCTCGCGGTGACACTCCTGCTGCTTGGGGTGGTTCTGGTACGGACCACCCGGGCAACGCTGGTCGATCAGGTCGACGATCAGGTCTTGACCAACTCCGTCCGCGCCGGGGAGATGATCGGGCCTCGCCGGGGCTACCGTCCTGGCCGCGATCGAGACGCGGGGGGGCCACCAGACGACGCCTTCGGCCCCTCGGCGTCAGCCGGCGACGATCTGACCGAGCACCCGGTCGCCTATCTCCTCTATAACCCCAGCGGCACGCTGCTCTACGACGAGCCATGCGGCTTTGCCGATCGTCCGAAACCCCTCCCCAGCGTGCCGCCGATCCCGAGCAGCGCGGTGGATGACCTGATGGACCGCGTGGTCACCGTTCCGGCGGTCGATAACTCGCTCGACTATCGCATGCTGGTGCGCCGGGTAGCGGGTGGCAATCTCTTCGTGACGGCCGCGCCGCTGACCGAGGCCGATGCGGCGGTCGCCCGCCTCGTGAGGGTGCTCGTCGTGATCAGCGCCGTCGCCCTGGCGGCGGCGGCGGCGGCCAGCTGGTGGCTGATCCGGCGGGGGCTGCGCCCCGTGGACCGGATGGTCGACACCGCGGCCGCCATCGCCGCTGGCGATCTGAGCCGGCGCGTCCCCGGCGGTGATCCGCGTACGGAGCTGGGCCGTCTGGGACACGCCCTGAACGAGATGCTTCATCAGATCGAGGAGGGCATCCGTGCCCGCGCCGCCACCGAGGCGCGGTTGCGGCGATTCGTGGCCGATGCGGCCCACGAGCTCCGCACGCCACTCACCTCGTTGCGCGGCTACGCCGAGCTGTATCGCCAGGGCGCCATCCCCGACGATGCCGGGGTTGCCAATGCGATGGGCCGGATCGAAGCGGAAGGTGGGCGGATGGCCCGGCTGGTCGACGATCTCTTGCTGCTGGCGCGACTCGACCAGCACCGGGCCCTGGAGACCACGCCGGTCGATGTTGGGGCGATGGTGCGGGAAGCGGTCGCCGATTTCCGGGCCGTCGCCCCGGATCGACCCATCACCGTGCACGACAACGGCGACGCGGTGGTGCAGGGAGATCGCACCCGCCTGCGCCAGATCGTCGATAACCTGCTGGCCAATGCACGGACGCACACGCCCCCTGGCACCACGGTGCACGTTGATGTCACCCGAACGGCGACCCAGGTCGAGATCTCGATCGTCGATGACGGACCGGGGATCTCCACGACCGATCGTGCCCGCGTCTTCGAGCGATTCTGGCGAGCCGATCCGGCCCGAACGCGGAGCAAAGGCGGGGCGGGGTTGGGATTATCGATCGTGGCGTCGCTGGTGGAAGCGCACGGCGGCACAATCGACCTCGGTGGCGAACCGGGGAAAGGCACGACCTTCACGGTGCGCCTGCCGCTCGCCGCACCCGCGGTGGAGACCCGCTCCCCTCTCTCCCACGACGTCGGGCCAGCCGCGATCACGAGACCGATCGCGACACCCCGCGACGCGGTCCGCCCATCATCGTGATGCGCGATTCCGTTAGCAGCCGGTGCCGCTGGACGTGGCACCGCCGCCTGGCGCGGCACCCGCACGGGGACGGAGGCAACCAGCGACGTACACTTCGCCGTACACCATCATGAAGAGATGTGCCGTTTGCTGGGCCGGTTGACTCGCGTTGATTCTCAGTCCTGTACCGGAGAAGACCATGCCGCGTCCAGTCGCCATCCTGATCGCCCTCTGCTGTTCCCTCATCTCGCTGACCGCGACCGGTATCCAACCGGTGGGCGCCCACGTCCCGCTCCGGCCATATGCCTTCAGCGCGGCGGCAGCCGAAAGCACCGCGGAACAGGCCGCCAGCAGCGCAGCCCGGGCGATCTCCCGCCTGGAGGCCAAACGCGACTTCGCCGCCATCTATCGCCGGATGCACCCTGACTCGCGGGTCGAAGCGCCGCAAGAGGCAGTTGTTGGTTGGTATGACGCGGAGTTCAGCGGAAAGCGAACCGCCGAGCTGACCGTCACCGACGTCCAGTTCATCGACTGGACCTGGGCGGTCACCGGCGAGACCTATCCGCGGACGGCGGCGGTCTCCTACACCCAGCCCTACTGGATCGACGGCGTCCGCGAGGCGGTGCCCGGGGTTATTCACCTGGTCGAGTCGAACGGAGCCTGGGGCTGGTTCTTCGGGAACAGTCGTGACTTCGTCGACGCCCAGATCGCGCGCTACGCCGACGCCTCCACGTCCGGTGGCGGGACATCGACGAATGTCGCCGGTGACGCGAGCGACACGATCCCGGTCGATTACGTGAGCGCCCTTCCGGACGAACTCGACCGTGATGTCGACGATTTTTGGGCGGGAGCATTCGCCAAAGCGGACGAACCCTACACACCTCCGGCCGGGGTCGTCAGCTTTGATGCATCGATCGACACCGCCTGCGGCCCGGCCCGACCGGTCGACACCGTGGCCTTCTACTGTCCGGCCGATCGAACGATTTACTACGCCAGCGATTTCCGCGGTCTTGTCGAGACCGATGTCGGCGACTTCGGCTGGGTGACGGTGGTCGCCCACGAGTGGGGTCATCACATCCAGGCGCAGCTCGGTCTGCTCAACGAGCGGGCCGCCCAGAGCGACGGCGGCGAAGCGTCGGTTGAGGAGATCGAGCTGCAGGCCGACTGCCTGGCCGGCGCCTACGCCCGCGACGCCGAGCGCCGCGCCTGGCTCGAACCGGGCGATCTCGATGAGGCGCTGCTCCTGACCGCCGTCGCGGGAGACCCGCCTGGCACCCCGACCGACGACCCGAACGCCCACGGCAGCGGAACCGAGCGCGTCGCGGCCTTTACGGACGGCTATGACGACGGTCTGGCGGGGTGCGATCTGGCGCTGTAACGCGGTCGTCCGGCCTCAGGCAGCCAGGGCGGCGTCAACAGCAGTCAGTCACCACGAAGCCAGCCAGGGTGCCGGGACAAACCCACGAGACCGCGCGGGACCCGCGACCCATCGACGCCCGCCGCTCCCTCGCCCCGGTTGATCCTTCACCGAGATGACCGTCCGACGGTCAACGGCGATCTGGACAATCTGATCACCTGATGCCGACCCCTATCGGCAGGCGCGCGGACGATGTCGCCTTGACCCGATGGTATCGCCTCGACCGACAACCGTGACACCACGGCCCGCCGCGTTTTGGGGCGTGCGCGGAAGCCAATCGACCGGTGGGGCGGGCCACCAGGAGAGCACGGCGTCGGCGAAGGCCGACGCCGGCGTGGCGGCGTCGCGACGTTCTCCCCAGGGCATGGGCATTCGAAGGGCGATATCGCTTGCGTACGGACACCGGCTCGTGTAGACTGGCGCCGTTGTCAACAAAATCGGTAGACAATATCGAACTAGTTGGTATTGCTCAGGAGGGAGTGCTCATGGTTTGTCGTCCCGATCGCACAGCGACCCGGCCCGGTCGCGGGGCACGTCTCGCGTTGCTCGCCTCGCTGATCCTCGGCCTGATCCTCTCGGCGGCGGGCAATGGAGCATCGGCCGCCGATGCGACGACGCTGACGCTGGTCGCCTATTCGACACCGCGTGAGGCCTACGAGGCGCTGATGCCTGCCTTCCAGCAGACCGACGCTGGCAAGGATATCGAGTTTGAAACGTCGTTCGGCAGCTCCGGCGAGCAGAGCCGGGCGGTCGAGGGGGGTCTGCCGGCTGATATCGTGGCCCTCTCGCTGGAGCCGGATATCACCCGCCTCGTCAAAGGCGGCCTGGTCGCTGACGACTGGAACGCTGGTGAAGAGCACGGCATGGTGACCGATTCGGTCGTCGTGCTCGCGATGCGCAAAGGCAACCCGAAGAACATCGCTGGCTGGGACGACCTGATCAAGGATGGCGTGGAAGTGATCACGCCGAACCCCCTCACCTCCGGCGGCGCGCGCTGGAACGTGATGGCGGCCTATGGCGCCCAGATCAAGGCGGGCAAGACCAAGGATGAGGCGGTCGACTACCTCGACCAGCTCTTCGCCAACGTGCCGGTTCAGGACAAGAGCGCTCGCGAATCGCTCCAGACCTTCGTCGGCGGCAAGGGCGATGTCCTGCTCGCCTACGAGAACGAGGTCATCACCGCCCAGCAGAAGGGTGAGGATCTTGAGTTCATCGTGCCCGATCAGACGATCCTGATCGAGAACCCGATCGCGGTTGTCAAGGAGACGAAGCACGCGGAGCAGGCTCAGGCCTTCATCGACTACCTTCGCACCCCGGAGGCGCAGCGGGTCTTTGGCGAGAAGGGCTATCGCCCGATCGATCCGACCGTGCTGGCCGAGTTCAAGGACGACTACCCGACGCCGGCAACGCTCTTCTCGATCGACGACCTCGGCGGCTGGAGCGATGTCTCCAAAGCGTTCTTTGATCCGACCAACGGGATCGTCGCCAAGATTCAACAGGACTAACGAGGAGCTCGCGTGGCATTCGTCAGTGTCGGGGCGCGACCGTTGGCCGCACCCACCGAGCAGACCCGCCGGGGCGGCTTCCAGAAGGGAGCCGCCCTCGGGCGTGGGGTGGCCGTTGCCTATCTCACGTTGGTGGTGCTGCTCCCGCTCGCCGCGGTCGCCGTCCGCGGCACTGAAGGCGGACTGCAGGGTCTCTGGGGGTCGGCGACGACCCCGGCGGCGCTAGCCGCGATCCGGCTGAGCTTTTTCGGCTCGCTGACGGTCGTGGTCATCAACGCCGTCGCCGGCACCCTGCTCGCCTGGGTGCTGGTGCGCGACCGCTTCCCTGGCAAGGCGATGGTCGACGCGATCGTCGATTTGCCCTTCGCCCTGCCGACCATCGTCGCCGGGCTCACCCTGCTGGCCCTCTACGGACCAAAAGGCCCCCTCGGCATCAACATCGCCTATACCCGGGCCGGTGTGCTCCTGGCGTTGCTCTTCGTGACGCTGCCGTTCGTCGTCCGGTCGGTCCAACCGGTGCTCGCCGAGCTGGAGCCAGAGCTGGAGGAAGCCGCCGCCGCGCTCGGCGCCGGTGGTGGCACGATCTTCCGCCTGGTGATCCTGCCGAATCTGGTCCCGGCGATCCTCTCGGGAGTCGGGCTCGCCTTTGCCCGGGCGATCGGTGAGTTCGGGGCCGTGGTGCTGATCTCCGGCAACGTGCCGTTCGATACGGAGGTCGCCGCGGTCCACGTCTTCGGTCAGGTGGAGAGTGACAACACCGGCGGCGCCGCGGCGATCTCGCTGGTGCTGCTGGCGACCTCCCTGCTGACCCTGCTCGTGATCGACCGCCTGGCGGCATGGGGGAATCGACATCGTGGCGACTGATCTTGCCATCGGCCGCGCGGAGCGGCCCGGGGGCTCCCGCGCGATTCGCCTCGGCCTGCGGACGGTGGCGCTCGTCTATCTTGGGCTGCTGGTCGCCTTCCCGGTCTCGTTGATGGTCTGGCGCGCCTTTGAAGACGGCGCCGGACCGGCCTGGGACGCGATCACGACACCGGCGGCGCTCCACGCGCTGCAGTTGACAGCGATGATCGCCCTGATCGCCGTCCCCCTCAATGCGGTCTTCGGGGTCCTCGTCGCGCTGGCCCTGGTCCGCCATCGCTTCCGTGGCAAAGCCGTGATGAGTGCCCTGATCGATCTGCCGCTCGGTGTCTCCCCGGTGGTCGTCGGGCTCGCGCTGATCATCGTCTATGGCCGCAATGGCTGGACCGGTGGCTGGCTCCTCGACCATGGCATCCGGGTCATCTTCGCGACGCCAGGGATGATCCTGGCGACGTTGTTCGTCTCGGTTCCGTTCGTCGCCCGGGAAGTCGTGCCGGTGCTGCGCGAGATCGGGACCGAGCAGGAAGAAGCGGCCAGCACGCTCGGCGCGTCGAGCTGGCAGACCTTCCGGCTGGTGACCCTGCCGGCGATCCGGCCGGCGATCGGCTTCGGGGTGGTCCTGACGACCGCCCGTGCGCTCGGCGAGTACGGCGCGGTCAGCATCGTCTCCGGCAAGCTCGCCGGCCGGACAGAGACACTGACGCTCCATGTCGAGGAGCGATTTCAAGCGTTCGATCTGGTCGGCGCCTACGCCGCCTCATTGGTGCTAGCAGTGATGGCGCTGGCGACACTCGCGCTCATGCATGTGGTCCGGCGGCGCGCCGACGATCACGCCGGGAGGTAACGGATGGGAATCGTCCTCAGCGGAGTCAGCAAGCGATTCAACGATTTCGTCGCGCTCGACGATGTGGCCCTCGATGTGCCGGACGGCTCGCTGACGGCCCTGCTGGGACCGAGCGGCAGCGGCAAGTCGACCCTGCTGCGGGTCATCGCCGGGCTCGAGCATCCCGACAGCGGAAACGTCCGGATCGCGGGTCGCGATGCCACCGATCTGCCGCCGCAGCGACGGGGCGTCGGCTTCGTCTTTCAGCACTACGCCGCCTTCAAGCACATGACGGTCCGCGACAATGTCGGGTTCGGTCTGCGGATTCGCAAACGACCCCGGTCGGAGATCCGGACCCGGGTGACGGAGTTGCTCGCCCTAGTCCAGCTTGAAGGACTCGCCGACCGCTTTCCGAACCAGCTTTCCGGGGGGCAGCGGCAGCGGATGGCGCTGGCGCGGGCGCTCGCGATCGAGCCCCGGGTGTTGCTGCTTGATGAGCCGTTCGGCGCGCTGGATGCCCGCGTCCGCGAGGATCTGCGGCAATGGCTGCGGCGGCTCCATGAGCGGATGGCGGTTACGACCGTGCTGGTGACACACGACCAGGAAGAAGCGATGGAGGTCGCCTCCCGGATCGTCGTCATGAACCGGGGTCGCATCGAGCAGGTCGGGACACCGCTGGAGCTCTATCGCCGTCCGGCCACACCGTTCGTGATGGGCTTCGTCGGCAAGGTCAACCGGCTCGCCGATGGCCTCTTCATTCGTCCCCATGATGTCGGGATCGATCGGCTCGACGCCAGCGCCAACGACCGTGAGCCGGCCGCGATCGAGCGGGTGGTGCATCTTGGCGCGGAGGCACGCGTGGAACTGACGCTCGCCGACGGCCGTGCCGTCTGGGCCCAGGTGCCAAGCACCGAGGTCGAGCGCCTCGATCTGCAGGACGGCGATCGGGTCGGACTCGACCTCAGCCGCCGCACCGCGTTTGAAGCACCGATGAGCGCCGCCCCGGCCCGATAGCCGCGAGCGAGGGGCGATCGATGCGCGGTGGAGGAATCGAGGCGATCGCCGATGGCGCACGTCGCGGTGACCGTGTTCGGATGACGCGGCGACGGCATGGGAGAAGTGGCGGTCGGGACACGGGCGCTTGCCATGTGCTCCTACCGGAATGTCTCATCCTTCCAGCGGATGGTGAACCCTCGGGACTCAAACCAGTTTCGGTGCCGCCACCGCCAGTCCTTGCAGGGGCGCACGGCGTGCGCCCGATCGCCTCATCCGATGTTCGGCAGGCCTGACGATCCCATCCGTGACCTCCGGATGACCCCTGCTGGCGACGCCGTCGTGGGCGCACGGCGTGGTTTCAGTCACCTATCACCCCACGTTGATGTTTGCCATGCGGCCTGTCCCATCACGACCCGTCCAATGATCACCGCGGTCTGTTTCATCACGAGCGGACGGCGAGCGCCCGAAACCGACCCGTTGGTGACGGCGCGATGAATGCTCCGGGACGTGCCGTCTTGGGCGCTGGCGGTCACCAATCACCGTCGGGGCGCCCAGCGTGCGTCCGGTCGCCACGACCGCCGTCTGGCCAACGGGTGCCATGCCTTGATCGCCTCCGACCGAACCGCGCCCATGGTTACGCGCCCACGTGATGCCACCGACCATCGCTGATCTCAGGAACGCGGCGGACCCCTCACCCCACCATTCCGCGAGATCGGGCCTCCAGGCTGATCTCAATCGCGCGACACCGGTAGAATCGCCGCCGACGCACCACCGCCTTCGCGCCAATAAGGGGCAGCCACCATGGACCGCCGTGACGTCGAGGCGTGCTACGACGCCGTCGCCCAGTCCTACGCCGACCGCTTCACCCATGAGCTGGACGGGAAACCGTTCGATCGGGTCTGGCTCGACCGCTTTGCGGCCCTGACCCATGGCCGGGGCCGGGTCTATGACCTCGGCTGCGGTCCCGGTCAGGTCGCGGCCGCGCTTCAGGAGCGCGGTGTCGATGTCGTGGGGGCTGACCTCTCTCCGGCCATGGTCGTCGAGGCCTGCCGGTTCCACCCCGCGGTCCCGTTCGAGCGGCAGGACATGCTGGCGCTCACGATCCCTCCCGGCTCCCTGGCCGGTGTCGTGGCGTTCTATGCGATCGTCCACTTCACGCTCGATGAGGTCGACGTGTCCGCCCGCGAGATCTGCCGCGTCCTTCAGCCGGGCGGGCACATCCTCCTCGCCTTTCATGCCGGCGAGGGAACAGTCCATGTCGATGACTTTCTCGGCCACCCCGTCACGATGGACTTCGCCTTCTTTCAACCGGACGACATCGTCAGCCGGTTGGAGGCGGCGGGTCTGCGGGTGGAGGAGGTGACGATGCGCGATCCCTACCCCGACATCGAGGCCCCGACCAGACGGGCGTACATCCTGGCGGTGAAACCCTGATTGGGTCCCCGGGACGCGCTTATCGCCTGGTCCAGACATCGGGATGACTGACCGTCTCGGCGACCACGGGCGGCAGATGGCCCTTCCGCAGGTCCTCGATCGTGACGACTTCGAGGACAGCCCGCAGGTTGGCACGCACCGCGATCCAGACTTCCCGCAGCATGGTCGCCGGACCGGTGTACTGGAGCTGATCGGGCCGCTGGCCGCGGATGTTCGCCAGCGGCCCATCGACCGCCCGAATCGCGTCGGCCAGGGTAATCTCGGTGGCTGGCCGGGCCAGCGCATAACCACCCGAGGCCCCACGCTGGGCGGTGACGAGATCGGCATGGCGCAGCTCAAGCAGGATGTTCTCCAGAAACTTGAGGGGAATGTTCTGCGCCTGCGAGATCGCATCAGCCTTCATCGGCCCCCCCGACCCGGCAGCTTCCGCCAGCTCGGCGAGGGCGCGAATGGCGTAGTCGGCTTTCGCATTGACCTGCACGGCGGTAGCGACTCCAGTCTTCACGGGCGACCAGTTGGACTTCCGAGATGGTAGCACCGTCAGCGACCGGGGCGGAAGCCCGGCATCCACGAGGGGGCGGCATCAGGCCCCCACAGCGAGCCCGCCGGGCGCACCTGCGGCCCATCAGGCTTCGGTGGAGCGGCGTCCCTCGTCCGGTCGCGCGGGCGATCATCGATTCGTTCCAGGGCGACACCGCAAAACGGTTCAGCCGATCCCGGGATCGTCCACCGCCAGCGGTGGTCGCCCCCTCCTCGATTGACCCATGCCGAGAGCCGCCGCATCGTCTGTAGATCGCCCCCCGCGTGTTGAGGCATCGCGGTCTCTCCACGGGCGATTGACGCGAGGTTGACAGGGTCGCCTGGCCACGCCACCATGCTCGTGACGACGACCGGCGAACCGGCGCGACCACGATGCTCACCCTCACCGGAGGTACATCCATGGGCCTAGAAGTCTTCGAGCGGGGCACGCTGCCGCGCTGGGCGAAGGTTCGCCAGCAACTCAACGCGACCGATGCTGGCGATATTGATGCCGCCGTAGCCGCCGAGTTCCGCCGCCCGGAGGTCGCGAGCACGCTGGCGCCGGGGCAGCGGGTGGCGCTGACGGCAGGCAGCCGGGGCATCGACCAGATCGACCGGGTGCTGCGCGCGGCGGCGACGGAGGTCCGCCGGATCGGGGCCGAGCCGTTCGTCGTGCCGGCGATGGGGAGCCACGGCGGGGCGACCACCGAGGGGCAGCTGGAGCTGATCGCTCACTACGGCGTCACCGAGGAGGCGATCGGCTGTCCGATCCTCGCCAGTATGGAAACAGTCGAGCTCGGCGAGGTCGAAGGTGGAGTTCCGGTCTGGTTCGACCGCAACGCCTATGAGGCGGACGCGGTGATCCCGATCGGACGGGTGAAACCGCACACCGATTTTCACGGACCGGTGGAGTCGGGTCTGATGAAGATGCTGGCGATCGGTCTCGGCAAGCAAAAAGGCGCCGAGTTCTTCCACGCGCAGGGGTTTCCGGAGTTCCACCATCTGATCCCCGCCGTCGCCCGCTACACCCTGAGCCGGGTCAACATCCCGTTCGGGATCGCCCTCGTCGAGAACGGCTATGGTCGACTCGGGCTGGTCGAGGCGATCCCGGCGGCGCGGATCTGGGAGCGCGAGCAGGAGCTGCTGCGGATCGCCCGGCAATGGCTGGGTCGTCTCCCCGGTGAGCGGATCGATGTCCTGATCCTCGACTTTATCGGCAAGGACATCAGTGGCGACGGCGCCGATCCGAACGTGGTCAACCGCGATTTCACCGGGCTGCTCGCCGTCAGCGAGCTGCCGCTGACCCCGCGGATTCAGCGGATCGTGATCCGGGACCTGACACCCGACACGGAAGGCAACGCCACCGGGATGGGGATGGGCGACGTGATGCTGCGGCGGGCGGTCGAAAAGATCGACCCGGTCGCCACCTACATGAACGTCGTCACCTCCAAGGCGCCGGAGGCGGCACGGATTCCGCTGACCGTCGATACCGACCGGCAGGCGCTTTTCATGGCGCTCGCGTCCTGTCTGAAGACCGCACCGGAGTCAGCGCGGATCGCCCGGATTCAAGACACCAAGCATGTCGAAGAGTTGTGGGTCTCGGAGCCGCTGCTTCCCGAGATTATGGAGACCAATCGCATCGAGGTCGTCGCCGACCTCCGCCCGATCGCTTTCGATGCCGCCGGAATGCTGGTCGAGGAGTAGGATCACCGGCACCTGGAATGAGGGGCGAGCGGGTGGTATCGCGCGTGACATCGACCTGGCGCTGACGGTGCGGCTGGTCGCTCCTCCAGCCACTCCTGATGTTGCCTCAGCCAGTGCCGCCCCACCACCGAGCGGGGTCGCCGAGCTCGGCCTCTCGCCCCGCGAGCAGGAGGTCCTGCCATTGCTGGCCTGGGGGCAGACCAACCAGCAGATCGGGCAGGCGATCGGGATCAGTCGCCGGGCCGCGACCGTTCATATCGCCAGCATCCTCGACAAGCTCGGCGTCGCGAGCCGCGCCGTCGCGGTCGCCCGCGTCCACCGCGATCGCCTCGTCTGATCCGGCAGCCCTCTGCTGGCCGGAGCCCCTGGGGCAGGATCGCGACCGTCTTTCCCGGCGTGGGCGGAACGCGGGCCAGCAGGTGAGGTACCGCTCCCCATCCGGTGATGCCTCTCGACCTGAGACTAGAACCGGATGCGGCCCCGATGGTGTGACGAGCCGGGCACGCCCCTCAGCGACCAGAACCACGCCAGAACTGGTTGCTCACCCCCTGGGGAGTCGAACCGGCGACTATGGCAGGGCCGGCTCCGGATGCTCGATCTCCAGGGTCGCGATGGCGTCGCGCAACTCGGCGAGGGCGGGCTCGGCGATCCCGTCGGCATCGGCAGCGAAGGAGTCCATCGGCCGGTCGCCATCGGCGGCGAGGTATTCGCGCGACTGGAGGAAGCGCTCCAACCGGTCCGTGCCCTTGACGAAGCGCGCCTCTGGTGTCGTGTGCCCCTCGACCTCTTCCCAGAGCGCGCGCACCTCCTCGGCCAGCGACGCGGGCAGATCAATCAGCAGCTCGGTCATCGCGGCGACCTCGGCCGCGTGTTTGGCGGCATGCCGGGACTCGGAGCGGATGTGGCGTCGGTTGAGAAAGGCGGCGCGGGCCACTGGATCGCCGGTCGGAATCTCATCCGGGTCGTAGGGGGTCGGATCGCCGGCTAGCGCCTCGGCCAAGTCGTGGACGAGCGCCAGCTTCAGCACCCGGTCACGATCGAGCTCCGGCACCGCCGCCGCCCCCAGCCAGGCGAGCACGGAGGTGCGAAAGGCATGGTCGGCGACCGACTCGACCTCGACGGTTGGCACCCCGCAATGGAGCCAGCCGGTGCGCGGAAGTCGTTTGAGCTGGCCGATCCGGTGGAGAAACCGGACCAGCCCGGTGGCCACCTGCCGGGTGGCCGGGGTTGATGCCTCCGTCGTCATCCTCCGAGCTCGGCGCGGAGAAAGCCAAGCGTCCGCGCCCAGGCATCGCGCGACTTCTCGGCCCAGGGCGACGCCTCGTCGAAGGTCAGGAAGCCGTGGGGGTAGCCGGGGTAGATCTCGAACTCGTGGGGAATATCGGCGGCGACCAGCGCGGTGCGATAGGCCTCGACATTCTCCATCCCGACGCCCGCATCGGCATCGCCCCAGAAGGCGAGGAGGGGCGAGCGAACCTCGGCCGCCTCGTCGAGCGGTCGCCGCGGGGCGCGCTCGGTGGCGGGGCGGGCGGGAAAGCCATAGAAGGCGACCACCGCGTCGGGCCGGGTGTCCCGGGCCGCCGCCAGCATCACGAAGGTCCCGCCCATGCAGAAGCCGATCGCCCCCGCGGCGCCGGTGGTCGCCGGGTGTTCCCGCAACAGGTCGAGGGCAGCGGCGATATCCGCCAGCGCCGACGCCTGGTCGAGCCGTCCAGCCCGCTCCATCACCGCGTCCCGCGACGACTCCACGACCTTCCCTTCCCGGACAAAGAGATCGGGGAGCAGCGCCACGAACCCCTCCCCGGCCAGGCGGCGCGCCAGATCGCGATAGAAGGCGTTGGGGCCATTGACGTCGTGGATGATCAGGATACCGGGAGCAGGATCATCGTGATCCGGTCGGGCGAGCAACGCCGGCAGCGTCACGCCGGAACCGGGCACTTCAGCCGTCGTTTCGGCGATCCCCGCGCCCCCGCTGATCGGCGCGGGGCAGGAGTCATGACACATGGACCCATTCCTTCCATAGACAAGAAGATAAGAGCAGGTAAGCATACTGAGCGGGCGACGCCGCGCGAAGCTCGGCAGCGCTCCCGTATTCCCCGCCCACCCCCATTATCCTGGCGGCGACCGCGGGGCGTCAAAGCCAACTTCGCCGAGCTGAGATTTTATGTCATACGTGCCGTAGGGTCGGACCATCCTGGACAAGGACAGCGGCCGCTCTCGACGGTGCTCGGGGAGCGTGGGCTGGGCTCATCCGAAGGGGGGCAACCATTCGTGACGCTAGGTTGGCTGACCATTTCGCTGCGACCACACCTGCTGAAGGGCTCGATAGTCGAGGAGCACGACTCCTTCCTCGTCCACCAGTTCGCGCACCTCTGGCGAGATCAAGAAATCGTAGTCGGCCCTGCGAATCTGCCAATTGATGGGCTCCAGGGCTTGGGCTTCGGCATCGCCGAGACTGGGATGGACCGCCCACTCGGTGAGTCCGGCCGGCAACGCTCGCAACAGCTGAACGAAACGGGCCGATTTGTCGACGGCCTTGAGATGATAGCTGTCGAGCACGTCGTAATCGTTGGCCGGTAAGCCCGCGCGCTGGCATCGTTTGGCCAGCGCCCGGTCGTGGACTCGCAGCGCCAGACCGTGCTCTTTAGCCAATCTGACGGTCAGATCGAAGATGTCCTCCCGGCCACCGTCGGCCAGGCAATGCCAGTCGAGATGGCTCGGCGTGAGCCCCGACGCCAGAACAGCGTCGATCTGCGCTCGGAATTCGATGTCGAGCTCGTCCAGCCGGACCTGGGCGAGAAACTCGGGGATCTGCTCGTACCGATGGAAGAAGCCCGCATCGTCGATCAACGACGGCACGCTGCCCTTCGAGGCGATCGGGCCCCACCGGTAGTTGCCAAAGTCGGAGATGAGGGTGAGGTGAACGCCAAAGGGAATCGCCGGATGCGCCGTGAGCATCTGCATCGCCTCCGGCGCCCACGGGCAGGGCGCCATCAGACTGGTCGATGTCGCGACCCCATCGGTCAACGCGCGCAGGATCGCCCCGTTCACCGCGTGGCACATCCCGAAGTCATCCGCGTTGATGATCAGGAGACGAGCATCGGCAGGGTGCCCTAACAGCGCGTTTGTCTGGCGTTCGTTCAATGACATCATCCCTCTCCGCCGATCCATCAGGGAGTCAGACTCCCTGATGGTGTTTCGTCCCGGCGACCCCGCCTACCACTAGCGCTCGGGGTCATGACGCGCCTGTGCGCCACTGGCGAGCCCTTATCCCTCAACATCATCGATCGCCCGCGCGGCGATCCCCTTGGGTAAATCTTCGGCGGCGCAGGGGTTGCGGAGAACGGGCAAACCCTCGATCTCGATCTCGACGACATCCCCGAGGATGATGTGCGGCGGGTGGGCCGGGGTACCGGTCATGATCAGGTCGCCGGGGTGGAGCGTCATCACCCGGCTGCAGAAGGCGACCAGGGTCGGGACGTCGAACAGCAGATGGCAGGTGCGGGAGTCCTGGCGCGCCTCGCCGTTGACCCGGGAGGCGATCGCCAGATCGCCGGCGCTCATCCCGGTCACGATCGGACCGATCGGGCAAAAGGTGTCGAAGCCCTTCGCGCGCATCCACTGGTTGTCCTTAAACTGGTAGTCGCGGGCGGAGACATCGTTGCCACAGGCAAAGCCGAGGATGTACTGATCGGCATCCTCGGGTCGGACATAGCGCGCGGTGCGCCCGATCACGACGGTCAGCTCCGCTTCCGCCTCGACCTGCTCGGCGCCTCGCGGCAGCACGATCGCCGCACCGCTCCCAACCAACGAGGAGGGCGGCTTGAGAAAGAGGATCGGCGTTTCCGGGGCGGTGAAGTCGCCCGCGTCCTCGGTGATATGGTCGAGGTAGTTGAGCCCGACCGCGAGAATCTTGCCTGGCGTCACCGGCGCCAGCAGCTCCAGCTCCTCCAGACCACCGACCTCCGTGCCGGCGCTCGCCCCGCTGAAGATGTCCCCGGTGGCGGCGTGGACCGCGCCGTCCTGGACCAGCCCGTAGGCATCCTGACCGTCCCGCCGGTATCGAACGATGGTCTGTTGCGGTGCCGCCACGATGCTGCCTCCCCCTCCGCGTTCCCGGTTCACGACGACCGGCACCGCGCGATGGTGGGGCAGGAACCGGAGAGCGTCAAGCGGCATGCTCCAACGTCTTGCGTCTGCCCCCTGCCCCCCCTACACTGACCTCAGTCTTTTCGGGTTCCCGCACCTCACGCGTACCCTCGTCTACCACGGCTGAGCACGCCATCGTCAGCTGTCGACTGCCTCAGGTGGACGGCGCGGTGGCGCGGCCTCCACCCGGGATTAGGAAGCGACCGCCAAAGGGGACCCCATCACGATGCGGCACACGATCTTTCGGGGGCGCCTCGCCCTCCTCGCGGTGCTCCTGGTCACGGTGCTTTCCATCGGTCAGCCACTCCTGCTCACCCGCGCCCAGGAGGAAACACCCGTCGCCGGCGATCGCACCCCCGACCGGGTCGCCAACACCGACGCCGACGACGACCTCATCCTCAACGTCTACGATAACTGCCCCGACGTACCCAACCGGGATCAACTTGACGGCGATGCCGACGGGATCGGCGATGCCTGCGATGCGCCGCCGGACACCGACGGCGACGGCGTGACCGACGATGTCGATAACTGCATCGATGTCGCCAACGCCGACCAGGCTGATCTTGATGGTGATGGCATCGGCAATGCCTGTGGTGAGGTTGCCGCCCCCGTCGACCCCACCGACCCCGCGCCCGTCGACCTCGATGGCGATGGCGTCCCCGACGAGTCCGACACCTGCCCGTATGTGGCCAATCCTGACCAGGCCGACACTGACGCCGACGGTGTGGGCGATGCCTGTGCCGACGCCTCGCCGTCCGTGACGGACGCGCCGCCGACTGACGCGCCGCCGACAGGCACCGCCACCGACGCGCCCGCCACCGAGGCGCCCAAAACGAAGAAGCCGCGGGTCGATCGTCGCGCCACGCCGGTCCCATCGCCGGCCGCGACGCCTCCGGCGGACCGTGAAGGGGTCCAGCCGGACTGGGAGCCTGGGCCAGAACCGGCGATGGGTCCCGCGCCGGTGCTGAAGCCGTTCGTCGTGCCTCCGGCCACCCGCGCAGTCGTCGCCCGCATCGATGCTGGCGGCGGTGGCCTGACGACCGGCGAGAAGACGTGGTCCGCCGACCAGGCCCATGAGACGGGGAAGGACGCCGGGGTCGCGATGAGCCGCGAGGCCTCCAACGAGATCGGGCATACCCGCTACGACAGCCTCTTTCTGACCGAACGCCGCTCGACGAAGGAGAAGGGCGCCTTCGGCTATCACATCCCCGTTCCCGCGGCCGGGCAATACACGGTAAAACTCTACTTCGCGGAGCTCTCGATCGGCGCCCCGAACGGACTTCGCGGGAGCGTCGGCAAGCGGGTCTTCGATGTCAATGCCGAAGGGGGCGCTCTGGAGATCGACGATCTCGATCTGTTCGCGGAGGCGGGCGCGATGGCCGCCGTCGCGAAGAGCTTCGAGATCGAAGTCGACGATGGGATGCTCGATCTACGCTTTCGGGCCAGCGTCGGGCGGCCAACCGTCGCGGCGATCGAGGTGCTGGGTCAGCCGACCGGTGAGCACTGGGTCGATGTCGACCGCTCAAGCCAGACCGTACGGTTGATGGTCGGGGGAACAGCCGTCAAAAAGTTCGACGCCTCGATGAGCGCCGACAACGACAACGGCTTCTACGCCACCGCGGTCGGCCACTACGCCATCTACAGCAAAACCGCATCCCTCACCTACACCCCCTACGCGAAGGCCTACATCATGTACTGGGCGGGGTTCGACCCCAGTCGCGATAACGGCTTCCACGGCTGGACGATGGATCATCTCGGCAACGTCATTCCGGGCGGCACCGGCTCGACCTGGGGCTGCGTCGCCACCGCCCCCGAGGACGCCGCCCAGATCTACAGCTTCGTCGAGCTCGGCACCCGCGTCGAGATCCACTGGTAAGGACGCGCGCCGCGGTGCTGACCAGGGCTGTTTCCGGGCCGGCCGACCCTCCTGGTGGTCGTCGCGGTGGCGCCGCTGACGATCTACGGCGCCGGTTCCGGGGCCAGGTTGCCAGCCAGGCGGACGATCACGATCGCCATCACCGCGACGAGGACCAGCGCCAGGCGCAGGCCGACCGCTTCCGACACCACCCCAATCACCGGCGGTCCTGCCAGAAACCCGGCATAGCCCGCGGTCGAGACGGCGGCAATCCCGGTCGCGGCCGGCACGCCACGAACCCGACCCCCCGCGCTGAAGGCGACGGGCACGATGTTCGCCAGCCCGGCGCCTACCGCGGCAAACCCGGCGATCGCGCCAAGGGGATGATCGATGGCGAGGGCCACGGCCAGCCCGACCGCGGTCAACAGCCCACCCCGCCGCGCCACCGCGACCGGCCCCCAGGCCGCCGCGAACCGGTCGCCAAACAATCGTCCGAACGCCATCGTTAGGGAGAAGGCGGCGTAGCCGGTCGCGGCGATGCCAGCGCCGGTGGCAAGCGGTCCGCTCAGATAGAGGGCGCTCCAGTCGGCGACCGCCCCCTCGCCAACCAGGCAGCAGAAGGCGATCGCGCCGATCAGCGCCAGGCGCCCGGTCGGTCTGACAAAGGCGGACCCGTGCTCACCAGCCCCCATGCCGCGGTCGACCGGGGTCGGCAACAGCCGCCGGGTTCCGACCCAGACCACCACCGCGAGCGCCGCCGCCACCAGCACCAGATGGATGCCCACCGCCACCCCAAGCTGAGCGACGAACCCGGCGACCACCGCGCCCGCCAGACCGCCAAAGCTGAACGCCGCGTGGAACGACGCCAGGATCGGACGGCCATACCGCCCCTCGATCGCGACACCCTGGGCGTTCATCGCGACATCGAGCGCGCCGTTCCCGACGCCGATCAGCAAGAGGGCAGCCGCAAGCACGGCCAACGATGGCGAGAGCGCCGGCAGCGGTAGCGCCAGGCAATAGGCAAAGGCGGCCAGGGTGGTGATGCGGTGGCTCCCCAGGCGCGCGATCAGCCAGCCGGTGATCGGCATCGCCAGCATCGCCCCGATCGCCGGGCAGAGCAGGGCGAGACCAAGCACGCCATTAGACAGATCAAGGCGGTCTCGCACGTCGGGAATCCGCGGAAACCAGCTGCTCAGACCGAACCCGTTGGCGAAGAAGATGACCGTCAGCGCGATCCGCGCCACGCTCAGATCCTTCGCGATCGGGACGCGGTCCGCACGGGCAGTCTGAATCGTTGACGTTCCCACGCGCTCCTCACGGGGCGTCGACGTCCGACCCACCGCCCGCTGTTCCCGGCGACGTTGCTGCCGCCGATTGTGCCACAGAACCGCCCCAACCTCAGTCCGGGACAGCGGCCGATCTCATCTCACACCGCGACTCCTCATGCGTCCTATCTGCAGAACCCACGATGCGCCGGGAACGCCGGCTCCAGCGCATTAATACTGATCTGGGGTTCACCGTTCAGAACGCGCTGTCATGTCGGTCTCTGGCCCATCCACCGAACCCGTTCATGGGCGGATAACCCCGGGAACGACGAGAACGCCATCGCGGCGAGTCACCGCTTGCCCCGTCGGCAGACACAGCAGGAGGACACCGATGACGATTCCCTTTGGCCGCCGCCGCCTCATTCTGAGCCTCGACCGCGTCTCACCATCGCCCGCGGGGCGCGTCCAGGAGCCCGCCGAGGCCGCGGGCGCCACCGACTTCGAGCTGGCGCATCTGGGCCACGGCGCCATGAAAGCCGAGATCGATCGGGCTCGCTGGCACGCGGCCGGTTTGATGCTTGGACTCCGGCAAAGCTGATCGACGTTCTTCGCTGATGCGCCCTACTCCCCCCATCCGTTCCGCATCGGGGGCGCTCGTCCGGCACGAAAGGTTCCATCATGGAGCTCACCCATCCTCTGGTGATCCTCGCCGCGGCCCTGATTCTCCTGATCGCGCTCGATCTCCTCGCGCTCCGCTTTGGCGTCAGCTCGCGGTCGATCGGCGACCAGCGCCCCGATTGGTGGTAGGAGGCTCTCGGCGTCGCGGAGCTTCTCGCTCCGCGACGCCGACCTGTCCCCGGTGAGCGGCCCCCAACGCCCCTCTGCACCGTCCGGTCACTTTCAACTGGCGCGATGGATGGCGGAATCGCCCGCTGGCGCCAGGACATGGTGGAGCATCGCACCCGCGTTGCCCCAGACCAGCAGCGGCAACCCACACTCACTGCTCGGTCTCTCTGATGGAACGGCATCGGTGGCACGTCGACCAACGATCGTGCCCCCGGGTCCGTCGCCACTGCCCTGCCGCTCGTCACCGGGCGACGACGATGCCGCTCGCCACAGCGTTCTGCTTCCATCAAGAAGAGAAGCGGCGAGATCCGACCTCGTCACATCCACCAGCGAGGCAAACTCCGGGAGCGTCGAGCCACGTTCCGGCAGCACTCACATCGAACCAGGCTCGGGCGGATCAGGAACAGGTCCGAAACGGCCTTCGGAGCGAGGGTCGAGGTGGTACCGCCATGACGCCGGTTAGCCGCGGCGGGTGAGCACCGCGTCGAGGGTGCCGCAGAGCGCGGCCAGCGGAGCGTGGCCGCTCCCACCGGGGCGAAGGTCGGACTCCGGGGCTCGGGCAAGCGAGCGGGCGAGCGCTAACACCTCGGCCCGCAACCGATCCGGGTCGTAGACCGGCGCCCCTGCCAGATCGGCGGCTCGCGACAGCGCGCTCGCCGCCGCCCGGTCGCCACTCGCCGCGGTAGCGATCGCGGCGAGCAGGGCGCTCGCATCGTCGCCGTGCGCCGCGCGGTCGAGGGCCGGGTCGGGGATCGCCCGCAACGATGCCAGCGCGACCGCGATCGCGTCGGGGTCGTCGGGAACCTGGGCGGCACGGAGCCCGCGCGCCAGGCGCATCCCTTCCTCGGCTGGGAGGTCGCCTTCGACGATGGCCGCTCGCAGCGCTTCCTGCTGATGGGGCGGCAGCCCCTGCAGTGCGCGACTCTGCTTCTCACTGAGCCGGCCGGCCCGGATATCCTCGCGGGCGGCGTCGGGCAGCTTCTCGGTGCCGAGCAATTGAAAGAGGCGGCTGCGCCGGATGCCGACCGCCTCGGCGACCTGTTCCCAGGGTGCGTCGTCGAGCTGCGTCTTCAAGGCACGCAGGGCGGCGGCCCGGTCGACAGCGTTCAGATCATCGCGAACGATGTTCTCCATCAGCTGCTGGATCAGGCGACGCTCTTCCGGGACCTCGCGGACGATCGCCGCGATCGTCTCCTGACCGGCGGCGCGGGAAGCGCGCCAGCGCCGCTCGCCATGGAGGACCACGTAGATGTCGCGGGCGTCGTCGTACCGGACCGCGATCGGCTGCAGCACCCCTTCGAGGCGGATACTCTCGGCCAGTTCCGCCAGCTTGACCGGGTCAAAAGTGCGACGAGGCTGATCGGGGTCCGGCTCGATCCGGTCGAGCCGGATCTCTTTGGCGGTCGGCAGATCGGAGACCCCGACCGCCTGCGGCCGGTGATCGGTGAAGAGGGCGTCGACGGTGAACCGCCGGCGGCCCTTTCCGACCGGCAGCTGAGCGACCGGCGTCAGGTCGGCGGCGGCACTAGACATGGAGCGGCATCCCTTCGCGCGTGGCGGCGGCCGTCGTGAGCGTCGCGGTTGGTTCCCCATGAACATCAGCGCAGGTGTCGAGCCAGGCACCGACCTCGCGGTAGGCCGCCGCGACGCTCGATCGCGGCATGTACTGCAGGATGCTCGTGCGCTCAGCGACCGACTCGGCCCCCTTGACCGAGAGCGGGATCGACGGCAGCAGCGCCAGATCGGGGAACTCCTCAGCAAGGGTGGCGAGCATGTCGGCGGCAAGTCGTGATGAGTGATGGACTTTCGTCGGGAGAAACCCGAGCACGCGCAGCTCGGGATTGAGACGCCGCACCCGGGCGATCGTCTCGAAGAGCCGGCGCAGGACGAGCAGCGAGAGCGGATGCGGCTCGATCGGGACGACCAGCTCGCCGACCGCGACCAGAATGTTGACGGAGAGGACATTGAGCGCGGGCGGCGCGTCGATCAGCACGTAGTCGTACTCGGAGAGATCGGCGGCTCGCAGGCGGTAATCGAGCTGGCGCTCGCGCTCCAGCACGTTGAGCAATTCGAGCTCGGCGGCGGCAAGGTCCGGGTGCGACGGAACCAGGCTGACCCCGGCCATGGTGGTGGGAACGACCGCGTCCACGACCCGGAGCTGCTCGTCGAGGAGCAGGTCGTAGACCGAGATCTCTAGGGTGGCAATATCGACGCCGGTCGCCATCGTCAGGCTCGCCTGCGGATCGAGGTCGATCGCGAGCACACGCCTGCCGCGCTCGGCGAGCGCGGCGGCGACATTGAGGGTGCTGGTGGTCTTGGCCGTGCCGCCCTTCTGGTTGAAGAAGGCGACGATCCGGGTGGGGCGATCGATGCGCAGGGCCATGGCTTTGGATGCCCCCGTACCGCCCACTGGCGGCTCGCCTCGCGGGAGGCACAGACTGTACGTACGGCTCTAACGGAGCATAGCACGCCCGGTGACACCGGGGCAAGGATCGGGCACCGGCCACGCGATGCTGTCCCGCGATTGGGATGCCAGACTGATGACCTACCGATGGGGACTGGAGGGGCGGTGCGGCGAGGTGAACGAGGAGGCGGGCACCAGGCTGATGGCGCATCGCCGACCGGTGAACCCGTTTCCCGCACTCTGGCGTCAACGGCCTGGCAGGGGTGGACGGCCCGAACCGGGGCGCGGTTGGAGCCACTGACCGCACCGCTTCCCCAGGAGCGTTCCAGCGTGGCCCGCCGCGACGGAACGGCCCGCAGATGGGCCATCGCCATGATTGGAGCCAGGTGGATGCGGACCGCCGGGACAGCGCGGTTCGTCAGGGTGGACCACGAGCAACCGTATACTCGCCCCCGCGGCCGAGGGAGGTTGAGATGCCCAGAGGATGGCAATGGGACGAGACGCTCTACCATGGGAGCGCGCCCTTCTATGTACGCGGCCGGCTCCCGTATGCACCGGAACTGGCCGGTCGGTTGGCGACGGCTTTGTCACCCGACGGGCACGGGCGGCTGATCGATGTCGGCTGTGGTCCGGGCGTCCTCACGCTGACGCTGGCTCATCTCTTCGCCGAGGCCATCGGTGTCGATCCCGACCCGGGGATGCTGGCAGAGGCCGAACGCCGGGCAGCCGCCGCCGGCCTCAGCAACCTGCGCTGGGTACGGGCGCGCGCCGAGGAGTTACCGGCACGTTTGGGAACCTTCCAGGTGGCGACATTCGGTCAGTCGTTCCACTGGATGGATCGTCCGCGCGTGGCGGCGCTCATCTTCTGCTTGCTTGAGCCGGGCGGGGCCTTTGTACAGGTCGCGGACGTCAAAGAGGAACGGGCCGCAACCGGCCAGGGGCTGCCCAACCCCAAACCTCCCTATGCCGCGATCGGTGACCTGGTGCGCCGCTACCTCGGCCCCATCCCGCGGGCCGGCCAGGGGCTGCTCCGGCACGGGACCCCGGACGGCGAGGCGGCCGTGCTCGAGGCGGCCGGTTTTGCCGCCCCCGAGCGCCTCCGGGTGCCAGACGCGAGGACGCTCAACCGGACCGCCGACGATGTGGTGGCCTGGGTCTATTCACGCGCGGGCTCGGCCCCACATCTGTTCGGAAACCGGGGTGACGCGTTTGAGACCGACCTCCGCCAGCTCCTCCGCGACGCGGCGCCATCGGGCCAGTTCGCCGAACAGCCGCCTGACACCGAGGTCGTCATCTGGCGGACGCCGCGGCGGTGAGCCGGCGATCGCCTGGGTGCCGGTCAGGATCGTTGGTCGGCGTGCGATCGATCGGTCCCGCCGCGCCCACCCGCGCGGCTCAGGGCACTGGGAGTCACCCCGGTTGCAGCAGGACGCTTGCGCCCCATCCGAGAAGAGCGACGCCCACCAGCGGGACGAGTCGGCGCCCCCATCGAGCCGTCTTCTCGATCAGCATCACCCCGGTCAGGATTGACATCCAGACGAGGCTGCCGACACCAACGGCGAACATCGTCAGCATCAGTGCCCAGCAGCAGCCGAGGCAAAAGAGCCCGTGGCGCAGGCCGAGCACCCAGGCCGGTCGAACTCCGCGTTGGTAGTACCTCCAGAGAAAACCGGTCGGGCCGCGGCGCCTGAACACTCAACTGAGTGATCGCGCTCCCGTCGGACGGGATGCGACACCAGGGCGCATCTGACCATCAAAACCACGCGCCGCTCCCGGGCCGGTGCGGCGTGCACCGACCGCTAGCTGCAGGTGTCGTCGCTCTGACAGGTGGTGCCTGGTGGGCAGCAGATCGGTCCACAGAGATCCGCGGTCCGGCAGAGGCATGAACCCTGCGAGCAGGGAAGGTCGCTATGGCAGCACGGGGTGCCTCCCGGCGTACAGCTGACGTTTCGAGAACTGATGCAGCAGGCGCCATCGATACAGGACTGACCGGTAGAACAGCAGGCGCCAGCGCTGCCGCACGGGTCGCAACAGGCACCACCGCGACACAACTGACCCACTCCACACGTCTGGCCACAGGTTCCGCAACTCTGCAGGTCGCTCTGCAGGTCCGTGCACGTCGTGGCTACGGGGCAGACGACCCCCCCTGAGGGGCACTGGCATGTGCCGGAGACGCAGGTCTGGACGCTGAGGCACGTCTGACCGCAGGCGCCGCAATTCTGCGCATCCGTCCTGAGATCGACGCATGCATTGGAAGCGGCGCAATAGGTCACGGCGGAAATCGGGCAGGAACAGGCGCCGTCGAGACACGAGGCCCCACTTGGACAGGTGGTGCCGCAGGCGCCGCAATGGGCCTCGCTCGTCGACAGGTTGACACACTGACCCGAGCAGTTGGTGCGACCCGCCTTGCAGCGGCAGATGCGCTTGTTCGAGCAGGCGGCGCCGGCGCAGCAGGTGCGGTTCGGACCGCAGGTCTGGCCGGCGGCCCGACAGGCGGCCGCGGCTTCCTGCAGACCGAGCGTTCCGAAGGCGGCCCCAAGCACCCCACCCAGGGCCAGCTTGAGCGCCCCGCGCCGGGAGGTTGCGACAGCTCTCGCTACCGGGTCAAAAGGCGCGCCGTCCATCGTCCCCCCTATGCGGCCTACCAGCCAGCTCCGAGCGACATCCCCCGTGCGACGGCATCCAGGCCGTCGTCGCCGGACCCATGCTCCTTGGATGGATGGAGTCGATCATACGGTTCACATCGGGAGGGTCAAGAGGGCGCGGCTCTGGCCCGTTGGGGCGCCTCTGGCGGTCCCTCAGCCGGCCTCGCGCGGGGCCAGTGATCCGGCGACATCGCAGAGCGTTGTGGGAAACGCGATGCGGCGATCAGCGACCGGCGGGATGACCGTGCCCGCGACAATCGCGGGGATGCTCCGCTGGTATCGCTGGCGGACCAACTCAGGGCCGTCGCACCGTGGCGTCGTGACGTCGCTGGCGCCCAGATGCGGAGGGAGCGCCCTACGACCCGTCATTGTCGCCGTGACGCGGCACCAACGTTCCTCGCGGTCGGCTCGACGCGCTCATCTGCAATAGTCGCCATCTCGGGAGGGCCGACGCATCACACCCCCTCGACACTGGCCAGAAAGGTCAGGACCGCACGGTTGAAGGCGTCCGGTCGCTCCATGCTGATCATGTGGGCGGCGCCGGGGATCGTCTGGCGGGTGGCATTGGGGATGCCGGCGCTGAGGAGATGCGCCCCGGCGATGACATCGGGCTGGTCGCGATCGCCAACGACGACCAGCGTCGGGGCGGTGATCTGATGCAGGCGGGTGAGCGCCGGCGGATCGAGCGGTTCTGGCTGCCCCTCGTCGGGACCGGCGAGGAGGGCGGCGTTCATCTCGCGCACCCTTTCCCGCACCTCGAGGTCAACCTCGTCCGCGCGCCGGAGCGGCCCATCGACCCACATCCGAAGCTCGAGCTCACCGGCGAGGTCAAGGTCACCCGCCTCGATCGCGATATCCACATCGGCCCATCCGCGAACGAGCTCGCGGGACGGCTCCTGGCCTCCGGGACGGGCGGCGCAGGCGACCACGCTCGCCACCCGATCGGGATATTCCAGGGCGACGTCGATCGCCAGCGCCCCACCCATCGAGAGCCCAACGAGGTGAACCCGGGCGATGCCGAGCGCATCGAGCAGCCCGATCAGGTCGGCGCGTGCCGAGTAGCGGCCCACGGCTGGGTCGGAGCGGCCAAAGCCGCGAAGATCGTAGCGGAGGACGGAGAACCGTCCGGCGAGGATCTCCACCTGGGGATCCCACATCCGGGCGTCGGCGATACCGGCATGGAGCAAGACGATCGGGCAGGTTTCTCCATCGACTGGCCCAGTCAGCTCATAGAAGAGGGAGGCACCGTCGACAGCAACCTGACCGGAAACAGCCAGTTGAGCAACGCTGGCGATGGACATGGGAGACCACTCCTTGATCGAAGGCCCGGTCAACCAGCGGCCGGATCGACTTTCGCGATCCGGCCGCTGATGGCTGCCGTACCCTCACGGCCTGGCTGGCGGCCCCTGACCTGGGCCCACCGGCCGGGATGATGTCGATGGACGGTCGGTAATCAATCATGACCGCGTCAGCGGACCGGGCCAAGGGCGCCCATGGCGCCGCCGAGCTCCGACGCTGGCTCGGGCGGCGCGCCCTGCAGCTGCTCGCCGATTCGAACCAGTGCGCTGCCGATCTGCAGACGCACGGCCCGGACGAGGCCGCTCCGCTGGCGATCCCCGGGCGAGATGGAGGCGACCAGACGGGCGCGGTCCGCCTCAACTAACAGATCATGGTGACGCTGTACGGCGTAGATGTGGTTCAGTCCGAGTTGTCCGGCGTGCATGGTGAGCTGCTCCCCTGGATGAGTCGGCCAAGTGGCCCGACGGTCAAGAACGGTGTCGATGGTAGGCTGACCGCCCATGGCGAGATCCATTCGGTGGTTCGCTTCACGGCGGGTCGCGGCGGTTCCGCGAAAGATCGAGATCGGCTGAAGAGCGCGGAGATCAACGGTCATCGGGTCACCCCCTTTCGGTCGGCGAGCGTGCGTGCGGACGAGCCGCGGTCATCGTGTCTGTCACCTGGTGTCGACGCGCTGCCGGCGTGGCGCGTCGGAATCTGGCGACCGGAATGATCGAAAGAACGGTCGAGCGGCGGACGACGGGCAAAAAGAAACCCGGGTGGCAGTGGCCAACCCGGGAGTGGAAACAGCGTTCGCGTCACGTCGACGCCTGTAGCGTCATCTGCGACGAACGAGCTCCTCCCGCGGGCAGGCCGGGACGTTGGCAAGGCAACCGGTATGGCGGTGCAGATAGATCGATGCGGTCACCCTCGTCCCTCCTTCCTTCGCGCTCGACATACTCATACGACGTTCCCCGGGCTACGAATCTGTTGTTCACCGGGCCGCTTAGAGCCCACACGGCGTTTCGTCGCTCCTCTGTCTTATCACGCGCGTGCCCGTATGTCAATAGGTGTTTGGTGGCCGAAGCAGCGATCCGCAAGCGAATACGGGGGTACGTTTGCATAAAGCTACCGTTTTGGCGGTATGTGCCGACATGACGATGGTGTTCACGGTCCCGGCTCGGGAGTCGCGATCTGGCCGGCGCCCCGTGAGCGGCAGGCCGTTGATCGAGGTGCCGTCCCGTCGTCCCAGGAACATCGCCCGTGCTCCAACGGCGAATCGTGCCCCCATCCGCTGGCGATGTAGGGCCGCCAACAGGTCCTCACGGGAGCCAACCGGCCAGGACAGGTGCGGATGTCAGGCAGACCATGGGCCGGATCAGATGCCCCCCATCTCCTCCGCGATCCCTGGTTCGGTTCAGATCGTGTCCCGTCGCGATAGGTGGCACGAAGTGACCAGAGCGGAGGCCGTTCCTCGGTGGCGGACGCCACGACGGTTCTCCCGGGCGTACGGGTTCGACGGCCATCGCGGGTACCAGGCCTCTTGATCCGACGAGCAGCGCGTCCCGGTTCCCCCTTACCCGACTGTCACCGACCAGGGTCTCCCGCGTCTTCCGGGGCGCTCGGTCTTGCGCTCACCGTCACCAGCAACCGAGAATCGGCACATGCCGCCAGGGACCCGACGGGCGCGGTTCGCGCACCACCGGTCCGGGTGCCGCCCGGACCGGCGGGGGAGCGCGGAGCCTGGCGCCTACCGTGGATCGATGTCGCCAGATGACTGACCCGCCGCCGAGCGTGGTCTGATGAGGAGGAGAGGATGACAGACTCAGGGCGCCACGCGGTGACGCTGATCCCCGGCGACGGGGTTGGACCGGAGGTCGTCGCGGCCGCGCGACGGGTCCTCGACACGATCGGCGCGCCGATCGACTGGGACGAGCAGACCGCTGGAGCGAGTGTCTTTAAGCAAGGGATCGCCACCGGGGTGCCCGAGGCGACGATCGCCTCAATCCAGCGGACCCGGGTCGTCCTCAAGGGACCACTCGAAACGCCGGTCGGCTACGGAGAGAAAAGCGCCAACGTGACGCTGCGAAAGCTCTTCGAGACCTACGCCAATCTTCGCCCGGTCCGCGAGTTTGCCGGCGTGCCGACTCCCTACAGCGGACGCGGGATCGACCTCGTGATCGTCCGCGAGAACGTCGAGGACCTCTACGCCGGGATCGAGCACCAGCAGACCGCTGAGGTCGCGCAGTGCCTCAAGCTGATTTCCCGGCCCGGCTGCGAGAAGATCGTCCGGTTGGCCTTCGCGTATGCCCGGGCCGAGGGGCGTTCGACCGTCCACTGCGCCACCAAGGCGAACATCATGAAGCTGACCGAGGGGCTGCTGAAGCGCGTCTTCGAAGAGATCGCGCCGGAGTACCCGGAGATCGCGGCACACCACATCGTCGTCGACAACTGTGCCCACCAGCTAGTCAAGCGGCCAGAGCAGTTCGACGTGATCGTCACGACCAACATGAACGGCGACATCCTCAGCGACCTGACCTCCGCGCTGGTCGGCGGTCTCGGCTTTGCCCCATCGGCCAACATCGGGGAAGGCGTCGCGATCTTCGAGGCGGTCCATGGCTCGGCGCCCAAGTACGCCGGCGCCGACACGATCAATCCGACCGCGCTCATCCTCTCGGCCGCGCTGATGCTCCGCCACCTCGGCGAGGCGGAGATGGCCGACGCGGTCGAGGGCGCGACCCTGACGACGCTCAGCCAGGGTGTGCGGACCCGCGATGTCTCGGGCGATGAGGGCGCCGTCGGCACG
>JAABUR0100000463.1_pt1 | contig 88761 bp, 90 predicted proteins | sample 5560091 | NCBI WGS metagenome assembly JAABUR01 (sample SAMN10711879, study PRJNA513375) | rock metagenome | isolation source: Antarctica rocks | place: Antarctica: Victoria Land, University Valley sud | reverse complement strand
CGACAGCTCCATCGGCCGGCGGGGCTCCTCCAACCCTTTCAACAGGGGGTGGGTTGGCCGATGCTCTCGCGGCAGCGCTCAGCCAAAGGAACAAGAAAGTCAGCGCAAGTGGTAAGTAATCTAACTCCTCTCGAACTAGGATTACTAATTTACATATTTTACAGACGACGAGGATGAGGACGATGATTGGGACGACACGCCAAAGCGCAAGTGAGTCAATTGTATCAGGGCCAGTGTATGGAGATGGGATCAGAAAAGTGGGTTTTAAAAGACGCTCATCCTTGTTGCTGCGTGGTTGTTGAGCACTGTCTGTGGGATGGCGCCTTTAGAAAAGATAGCCACAAGTGATTTAGCAATGGCGTCCGGTGTTTTTTAAATCGGAAATGTATTAAGTATTGTCATCGAGATAAGGCAAAGCCATGCAGCTTCAATGGTCAGGGTATCCTTGTTCGAAACTGCATATTCTAGTGCTTAGATAATATAGATCACGTGTTAACAGAGATTCGGCCAGTGCATCCAAATCGACAAAGTACCTTACCTTGCTCCTGAACATCGCGGTTTTTATTCGAGGCGCTGCTGTCCCATATAGCTGGGAGATGAGACGAGCTCGAAGTATTAACGTATCTGCGCCTTCATCCTCATTACTTCATTTTTTGAAATCACAGTCTGAAGAAGTCTGCTACTTTATACCCAATCACAACTTAAACCTATCTCGAAGTCCTTGTTCCCGCCTACTACGAAATACTCCATATCAAAGCCATTTAGATCGTTTCCCGTCAGCTACACGGAGATTAGGCACAAGCCACCGGCGCCGTGCGCCAGTAGAGCCTCCCATATCGAGCACCGAGTTTCCACGAATAGCCCCCCGGCAAGAAACTCTCTATCAATATCCACCTGCGACAGCATCCAGGACGGGCATATTTGGCACTTATGTTTCTCAAGATAGTACGATCACCCGACGCTACGCATCTACTGATAGTCGGCCTCTTCTCAAAAGATTATGGTCCTTGAAGAGACAAAAGCCACACTCAGCGCTGAAGCCCAATGACCTTCCACCACTTCCTAGCTTCTTAGATGATGCGGCAGGGACGACGCTTGGGCGAAGCAAAGGGAAAGCCGCAAATGAGTTGAAGTTAAGGTGTACCGAGATCAATGAGAAGGGGGTGGTTACGCTTGTTAATGGGGAGTTTAAGAAATCGGAGTTGATTGCCAAAGTTCGTCCTGAAAGCCAGGTCTAAACTTCTGAAGGCACTGACTAACTTGGCAGTATGGCCTTCTTCCCCGCGACCTTCGAAAAATCGATTCCTCCCTACTGCCTCACATCCTCGTCCGCCCCTCTGCGATCTTGATCAATCTTCTGCATCTGCGAGTCCTGATCAAGCATGATCGAGTGCTTGTTCTAGATGCATACGGTACGACTGACTCATACACCCAGTCTGTCTTCATGTACGATCTCCAAGGCAAGTTAAGCCAAAAAGAAGGCTCACGGCAAGCTGGAGGTTTACCTTACGAGTTTCGAGCACTTGAAGCTGTTCTGATTAGTGTAACAAGCGGACTGGAGGGGGAATTTGAAGGTGTCTCGGAACCCGTTGTCCGAGTCCTAAGAGAATTGGAAGAAGATATTGATCGAGACAAACTCCGACATCTACTCATATACTCGAAAAAGTTGGGGACTTTTGAGCAGAAAGCTAGGCTTGTAAGAGACGCCATCGATGATCTGTTAGATGCAGATGATGATCTTGTGGCTATGTATCTTTCCGAAAGAGCTCAAGGCAAAATAAGAGAAGAAGATGACCACACCGAAGTGGAGATGCTTCTAGAATCATACCACAAAGTCTGCGACGAAATAGTCCAGGTTAGCGGCAACCTCGTAAGCAACATCCGCAATACCGAAGAGATGTAAGTAGCTTGCATTCTCTTAAAATTTAAAACCTCTCCCAATAGAAGTAACAGCTAACACTCCGGCTCTATCATTTAAAGCGTCAAAGCCATCCTCGACGCCAATCGCAACTCCCTCATGCTCCTTGACCTCAAATTCTCCATCGGCACCCTTGGCATCGGCTCCGGCGCCTTCATTGCCAGCCTTTATGGCATGAATCTCAAGAACTTCCTTGAAGAATCCGATTTCGGTTTCATCGGCGTCACCACCTGGTCCTTTGTATTCGCCGCGGTAGTATGCTCGTACGGCCTCCAGAAATTAAGAAAAGTACAGAGAGTTAGTATGTGGGGTGAGCAGGGCATGAGGGGAAGAGGTGGTTATAGGGATGTGGAGCCCGTGCCCGGCTTGCTTGGGGAATCGAGGATTGAGCGGTTGAAGAGGGCGAAGGAGGCGAAAGCGGAGAGATTAGGGGCGTTGCCGCCTGTGGTGGGGGAGATGCAGGATTTGAAGAAGGTCCGGTAACGATACGTTTTCTTGTGTAGCATGGTAAGCGGGAGCGCTTTTCGGTTGCACAAGTATAGGGTCTTCAGGTAATCCCACTCCAATCTTTTCAGACATTGAGACGTGGCGGAAGCGTCGGGAACAGTTGAGAAAGAGTTTACCGATGTCTATATTGAGCATCTGCGTCGAAGAGTTGGAACGCTCAGCACGAATTGACCAGAAGCCGCCTACGTGCCATCCAACGCCGAGCTCAATTGCATCCTGAGGCGGGGTCTCTTTTGTCGTTCACGTTCAGCCCTTTTTCTCCCATACCAACTAAACTCTTTGACGCCTCTTCATATATTTAGGTAGCCACTACAGAAACACCACCTAACACTGCTGGCACACCACCCCCCTGCACTAAGCCTAATAGGGTAATTTCCAGTGTCCACCGCGTTTGTTGTTTACATCCCCGCCGCCGTCGCCATCCTCCTCCTCCTCCACCTCCTGCATTTGCGTTCACCTCAAGGATGCCATGTGCGCATAAGATACAGGAGCGACTGTACGATAGAGCCGGCGGTGGAGTGTTGAAGCTGGAGGATACACATCGTCACTGGCTGTGCACAAAGCCGCCTCGGGCGGCGGCAGCGAGGTGGACGAGGAGGTGCCCGAGGGGACACTGAGAGGGTCAAATTGGCGATGTTCCGGCCTCCTACATGAGCAGTTTTCAGATGTAATTTAGAGAAATAAAAGTCGATTCTGAGCATGCAAAAGATATGTTTCAGGTTTGAATTTGCATTGGGAGACCGGCGAGAAAATACATTGAGTTTGATGTTGTTTGTTTACGGGGTCACTGGACCCTGGAAATTACCCTATTAGGCTTAGTGCATGGGGGTGGTGTGCCAGCAGTGTTAGGTGGTGTTTCTGTAGTGGATACCTATATTTATGTCCATATAGGCAAAACTCTACGGCTTACACCCCGAAATTGTCCCTTCAACCTCCATCAAGGCGGTATCTCCTCCCCCTTCCAATCCCAGCACTTCCCCCTGTCTTCCTGCCCCAACTTCTCAACAACCTTACATAGCCTCTCTGCCGTGAACTCCGCACTAAATAACTTCTCCTTTGGCGTGGTCGCCCAGAAATTCTCACTCAACCCCGTCTTCACAGTCCCAGGGTGCAGAGCAACACTCATGGCTTTTTCCCCAGCCGTATTCCTGAGATATATGTCCAAGCTCTTGGCCAGCTGGTTTACACCGGCTTTGCTGGCGCGATAGCTATACCAGCCGCCGGCGCGATTATCGGTTATTGAGCCTACGCGAGCTGATATTAGGGCGAAGACGGCAGAAGTAGGGAGGTTGGGAATGGGGGAGGTTTCTGTGGAGCGTCGAGGTAGGAACGGAGAGAAATGTTTCAGGAGGAGAAGAGGGCCGAGGGTATTGATTTGGAACGTTTGGAGGGCATGCTCGTAGTTGACTTGCGAAGGGGATTTCTCGGGGTGAAGGATACCGGGAAGGCAGAATGCGAGGCGAAGATAATTGGAGGCGGTAGGAAAGCGGGATTTGCAGTGGGTGGCAGCGGCAGATACGGTGGATTCATCTGATGGTTTATTAGGTGAGTTATTTGGGGGTTTTCGCAGAGATGCTCACTTGTGACATCGACTTTGAGGACTTCGAGTCTCTCTTTATCCACGTCAAGACCATCAAGGATGCGTTCTTTGGTGCCCGAAATATCTGTTCGTGCCGTTGCGATTACCGGCAGATTTGTGGCTTTCAGCAAGTGTCTGGTAAGTTGGAGGCCAATGCCACGAGAAGAGGGAGATGTGAAGATCCATGGCTGAGGTGCCATGACTGCCAATGGACAGTGGGCATTGGGAAAGGGAGCGTATCTGGATGTATGTGGCGAATGAGCTCTGCCATTCTTGGAGTAATGGTTGGAAAGCTACTTTCTATACAGTTCCGATTGATTCGGTACCTGAATGACGTCGAAGATCGAGAGCAAAAATCAGGCTTACATCTAATCTTATCTCAGCGGCCGAGAAGGCCACCACTAGTACAGGCATAGGGTTAGGGTTTATTTACTCCACGGCCTTTTGTTAGAAAATTGCGTTTCAAACAAAGTGTACTCCGTACCTATACCAGAATATGTATGCATCTGTGAGATGTAGGTCCATCCGACTCATGTGAGCTTTGTTCGTCGCATCTTCCTAAGTCTAACGCTCTCTCCTCTACTAGCAAACCATCAAGAGTTTCGACGATGGGACCGTCATGGCGGTTGAGTTCCCTGAAAGAGGAAATTGTTTTTTTCACCTGTGACTTCCTAGTATTGGTTATCTGCAATCTGTCATGTGTAGGAAGACCAACGTGCTGGAGCCCCCCTTGCATGCAGACTTCTACTTTCGGTTGACCGCTGTTTTTCCCGCGTTACCAATAACATCCCTTGCGAGTCAAGCTGCGTTTCCCCTCGACTACGATGAAGCCCCTTGATATGCTAACATCCCTCCCACTGTGCAAACGTTTATCTTTGATGATTCACATGTCATCTGTCTCTACTTCGAATCGAGAAAATGGGTCACAGCTACTGTTCTGGTCCAATAGTACTTTCTGAAAATCTCAAAAACTACCATTCTGCGCCTACGCCAAAGAGAAATCTCCAATTACGAAGTCCTGGCTGTCCGCACAACGCAAATCGGTTCGAAGTTCGAGAGTACTGTGACACCGGTCTTCAGCAGGATATTCAAGAATTTCTGCAACATGAACAGCCTCCACCAGAGCCAACGCCAGTACCTTCTAGGATAAATTCAAAGCGCAAGAAACAGGTTTTAGATATGTTGTTCAAGTCCAGGTATCGTTCTTCGAGGCCTCCGATACGCCACGCTTCACCTCCACCATCAATTGCCAAGGACCAAAGGACAATTGACGGCCGGATGTACTCTCAAATCGGTCTTGATGATAAGCAGATGTATGAAGTTGGCAACTCATCGACCTACCAGATTAACTATCGCAAAGCGCCAATGGCTTCAACGACAGCACATGTATCCAATGGTACCATCAACGAGAAGCCAATTGCATCAAGCGAGAAATTGTATGATCCTGCGCCGCAATTAGACATTGTCAACGATTATGGTGCTGGCATATCGAAGGAGTGGCCTCCTGAATTACTAGAGAGCGGAGAGACAAAGCTACCGCAAGAAGCCGAGGCCGAGACAAGGAACAAATCTTCCAGTCCATCAAACTGCCTTCCGAAACCCGGGACTGGACCTCGCGTGCGGGATTTTGCTTCCAGTAGGTTAGCAAGATCCCCCAGATCACTAGCAGCTACTGTTGCAAGACAGCCAAGTCCCATCTTGGAGATCCCGCATCCCGCTCTATTTTGGACACATCCGCATGTCTCAGTGGCTCATACCAATGATACGCCCAATATGAATGGTGGTCGGGCATCACCTTCGGTCAATACAAGCTCAATTCCAATCAGATCCCAGGTTCGACTGCAAGCATCGCCCCCAAAAACACCACGGCGGTCAAGGCAGAAGTCTAGCCTGGAGATGGCGATGTCTCCGACGCTTGGAGGCCACTCTAAAACCCCCTCAATGCTCTCTGGCAACGAGTCCACTGTTGACGATGTCCAATCGGACGCAGAATCTGCGATTGTCCTGGAAGCGCAGAGTGCAGAATTCGTTCGAGCGCATGGTACGGCGGGTTTTTATAACGGCTTCGTAAAGCCACCAAAGCCTGGTCCAGCGCCAACTAGGGCATTGCCGTCTTTACCTGAAGGACGTGACGGGAGTACTACTGTACAGCGTGGATCGATCGACTCGGCCAGGGGCCGGATAAGCCTGGATTCTGGATCAGGAAGCTCGCCGAAGAAGATTCCGCCCAAATCACCAGCAAGGAGATATGGATATCTACCTTCCAGTATCGTTGCAAGTATGGTTCCCTCCACGTCTCCTCGAAAGAGCCTAGATTCAGGAACCAAGTATGAGCCCTCCCAAACACCCGCCACGGAACAGCGCAAAAGTTCTAGTCCTCTATTGCCCCCCAACGATCTACTCCACGAGGCTGTCAGCCCCGCAACGCTAGAACAACGGCAATACCGGAGGACAAGTTCGACCAAAGCCTTGAAAATGCGTGATCTGGAACGCATTAAAGCCCGTCGGTCTGCTACGAGTCCTGCGGTGTTGCCAGATGTAAAGTCCATGAACCAGCAAGAAGAGCCTGGAGAGACCCTATATCTCCCAAGCACAAGATACAGCGGCAAGCCCTTCTCAGCCGGACATCGCCCGCCAGGCTCTCATTTCAGCGACTTGAGCGCCGAAATCTCACCGCCGAACGAGAAAGCTAAGCCAACAAACGAAATCTCACCCATTATACTTGTTGCCGAGCAGGAGCCCATCTTAGCCTCTGGAGTAAATCTCCATGACTCCCAACAAGCAACTTCCGGCAGTATTGCTCCTCTTCCCTTACAACCGCCCAACTCCCCCGCAACTCCTCCCTTAACCCTGCCCCTCCACTTCCCCGTTCCCCCACTCCCTTCCCTCGAACCCCCCCCAGAATCCTCGCTCGAACCCCTCTTCGACCCCCTCACCCACCGCATCTCAATGTCCCACGCCGACCTCGAAGCCCGCCTCGAAGCCCGCATCTCGGCCCTCGAGAAGAAGAACGTGCTGCTTGAGAAGGCGTTCCTTGCTGTGTTGAACACGTCTGCTACTTTCAACATCCAGACGCCGCCAGGGGACCGGTCAAGCGGGTTCAGCGGGGCGAGCAGTATACCGGGGTGGGATGGAAGGGTTGATTCGATGGTTAGGGGGATGCAGGGAGGTGTGAGGATGAGTACGGCTAGTGGGCCATGAAATGGTTGTTCTGGGGTTCGGGTTGCGCCTTTTCGGTTTGGATAGCTTGCACATCTTATGTCCTATCTCTTTAAAGCTCAGCATGTCCCCTCTTTTGAGAGGCATTTCAGATCAGGTGCCCACTAAAACACCGTACATACCGAACCCCATTAAACTTCCTTCCATCCCTACTCCCTCTCACCGTCCACACGGCCCCCTTCTTAGCCCATTCCACTTCCCACCCATGCGATTCCCCCATCAGTGCTCAAGCCAAGCTCGACCAGACTGAACGTACAACCTCCCATGCATTGTAAATTGTACGAACAAGGCAGGGATAAGATTCATAAATTGGCGGTAAAGACCCGGGGGGCGGGGGGGGTTGTATACGAGAGGGACATGGGTCGGAGGGTAGGGTGAAGCGGGCTGGGGGGGGAGGATGGGGTAGGGTAATTTGGATGTGGAGATGGGTTTTCTTCCCGCAAGGACGGAGTTTGGGGGTGCGAGACCAAGGTGTGATGATTTGAACTACGCCCACGGAGACCTTTCAATTGTCCCATAGACACCTGCAAATTCTCAACGAAACCTCAAGTCAGAACCCATCCTGATATACAATCTGTTCCAACCTTCTCCTATGATATACTATTGCTGATCTCCCTTGGTAAGCACACCAACACGAAATGATTGAGAAAAAGGATTGGCGTATGACATTTCACTTTTAGACCTCCCAAGTGTAGATACAGTGTACTCGTTGCATCGTACGTTTCGGGAAGCTTCAGGATGTAGTCTTCCCGTTGTTCGGATGTGCTAAGGATGAAATTAATGGATTGTCTGATGCAGGTTCGAGAGATAAGACTTGGGACATTCCGGTCCGCGGCTGAGATACTTGAGGTTTGGCGATATGTGGATAGGGGTCATTGGCGTGAAGTATCCTCTTCAGAACAATATCCGTTCTAGTACAGGAGATCTGGCTGTGTAAGAAGGCTAGCAACGCAAAGAGGGCGGTTATGAGACGATTGTTTGATTTACTAGAAATGATGAAGGGTGTGGTTGTATTGTATCCGACGTCGCTAGGAAAGAGCAGGGATACAAGTTGGTTCCCATCAAAGATCTGTCATATTCCAAAGGCTGACACAACACTATCAGCAAGTATGGTGGTTAAGAGAGATCCCAAGTATGAAAACCATCAGGGCTCATTTATGCCCCTAAAATAGATTTTGAATACGGGAAGCCAATCAAATCGGTTTAGAATAACGCCTACGCTGATGCAAGTGATTCTTATAAGGTATTGAAGTAGAAGCCAAGAGACACCTGGATGCATTATCCGATGCGCGCTAAAATTTGCCATGAGTGCGTAACGATAGGCGCCTAGAGATGCATAATGGGCGCTCGAAATACAAAGGAAAACGGGCACGGACTCTGCAGCCTGGTAGTGTGTCACCATCCCCCATCACCGTTTCATCCTCTTCGGTATGATAAAGGGGTTCACATCCTTCCTCTTTACGCTTGGCGGCCTTACCTGGTTCTGCGGCGGCAACGGTCTCCTCGCTGAAGGGGGCTCGGATGAGGAAGGCTCGCTTCCCTTCCTATCGTGTCTGTTGGAACCATCCGAAAAACTGCGGCCGTGTCTTTCGGCGGCTGGGCCGGTTGGGATAGCTGGTGAGGGCGCTCCTGAAAGGTTGGGAAGGCGTCCTGACTGCGGATTTGAATTTGTACTGTTTTCTTTGAAGGTGGGAGACCGAAGTGAGATGGGATTCCTGTAGGTAGTGGAGTCTTTGGAGAGGTTGGTGCTGGAATTGTGGCGGGAGAGTGGGTTGGTCTGTAAGGTTATTAAAACAGCTTATTATATGTAAGAGAAAATGACAATAGCTTACATTGCTTGCTTGCGCTTTCGGCTCCCCCGCAAAAGGCGAGGGCTCTCGCTTTCTCTTTGATGGAATAGATTGAGCTTCCTTTTTCTTACTATTACCGGTTCGCGGTGGACTCTCACGCGTAGCGCGCACGGTGGGTACTGATTTAGCATGATCGCCAAGCTGCTTCTTAGCTTGTATCTCAGGCATACGTTGCAAGTTACGCTTGTGGTCTGCTTCTGTTCTTCCTATCCTTTCCTTATCTTGTTTCATGAGCGGCCGGGTGCTTGTACAAAGTTTGGATGAGTGGCCGAATTTGCCGCATTCAAGGCATCGTTGAGCAGTGCATGACATTTTCCTGTGCTCGAGACTTCCACATCGAAAACACGCGTCTTGACTTATAAGCTTCGCATCGATGTTGTCACATATAGATGTTCTATGCGCGAAACTGCCACAAGCTTGGCAATTGGCGTTAGGGTTTAGACCATTCGAGCCACCAGATGGTTCTTGACTACAAGAACTTGCATCTTCGATCGTCTTAGCGGAAGCGGCATGTGCTTTTACAGAAGAATCCGGTAGACTCTCACTATCTGGAGAGTCCTTCACAGCGAAGCCTGCAAGCACTGGCGCATCCCACATATCAATGTCATTGTTCCCCACGGCTGCTTTCGGCGAGCCTTTGCCCACACCATTCGAATCCACAACCAGAAGAGGCTGTCTCAGCAACCCGAGAATATCACCACTGGTGTAGCAATTTCGTGCTCTGGCATCTTCAATCATTTTGCCCCAGAATTCACCCTGCATTAGTGAGTGCGCATTTCCCAAGACCCACAAAGAAGACTTGGCGCGAGTGATGCCGACGTTCATCCGCCGAATGTCGGACAGGAATCCAATCGTTCTATTCATCGAAGCCCGGACACAGGAAAAGATGATGACTTCGCTTTCTCTCCCTTGGAACGCATCGGTTGTGTTGAACTCCACTCGAGTGAGTATGGACTCGCCATACTTCATAGCGAAGCGTGATCGAAGTTCTCGAAGCTGACTCTTGTACGGTGTGATAATTCCAACGTTACCGGTAAAATCGTAGCCCTTGCAATCTGTGACCAGACGCTCGAAGAGCTTCAGAGCTACCTCAATCTCCGCTAGGTTAACCAGAGAGTGACCACGCGGAGCGCTCTGGTGCGCGCCTTGAACATCAAAGAAGCGGTACGGGCCAAGGATTCCACTTTGATGCCACGGCTGAGTCCTCAACCGGGCCATATTCGGGCCGTTAAGGAGCTTCCCGTCATAGAAAGCCCTACTTGGGAATAGACTGATCTCAGGGTGCATTCGGTATTGGGTATCGAGGAGATGGACGTCGTTAGGGTGGTTGGCTTGCATTCGGACAAACAAGCTTTGCTCATACTGGAATCGAGCAGCTTCTCTAGAAAGTACTGTCGGCGGTAACTGTTTGGGGTCACCTACCAATATGCATTTGGAGCATCCGTACTTGAGAGGGATCAGAGCACTAAGCTCGATTGACTGCGCTGCTTCATCGATGATGACAGTCTCAAATTCAATGTTAAGGTTCTGAAACATTTCGTGGCCACTACCACTGAGCGTAGCACAGATGACATGAGCATTGTTAAGGATGTCCTGCTGTATTTGCCGCCGGTTTATCTCGGCATCTCTGGCTACTGTGTCTCCGCTGTCCCGTACAGCATCGATCTTGTTACTGAGCTGTTGCTTCCTCCTTTTCCACAGTTCGAATTCTCGGTTTTGCTCAGGAGTTACAGGCTTGCCGCTTGCTTTCATCTCATCGACTTTGGCGTGGAGGGCATTGAGTTCCTCGCACGTGCTTTTGTGCGCCATCATAATCTTTTGAAGGTCTTCTCCCGCGGCTGTCTTCCTCCCCGCTGAAAGATTGAGTTTGGCGTTCACAAGCTCTTCGAGGGTTGCGTCAACAACGTTGGCGTTGATAGCCTCGCTTCGGCCAAGGCGGATGACCGACAGCTTGTGAAATTCACCATTCACGGTTTTCACGCCTTGCTTAAACCTCATCACCAATTCGTCCACTGCGGCGTTGCTAGGTGCACAAACGAGAAGCTTTTTATAGGCAGCAGGCCTAGCGTTTGGTGGAGCAACCTGGGGACGTGCAATAGCCACGCCTTTGTCACCAAAGTTACCAGTCATAAGTGCACCTACCATGGCGACGATAGTCTTTGTTTTCCCTGAACCCGGTGGGCTGTTGGAGGCCAGTCAGCAATATCTGCATAAGGAAGGGCGATAGGTCCTCACCCTTGAATGAGAGTAAAGGCATCGTTGTCGATGGCAGATCTGATGGCCTTAGCTTGCGCTAAGTTAATCTTGTAATTGGCAACCAACGGGGCTAGCTGGTTCTCTGTATATTTGAGCAGTGGCGACGGCTTCGCTTTGGTTATCTCATCGCAAAGGTCAAAATACTTTAAGCCCTGCAGTGCCCCGTACTCTCTTTCGAGTGGGGTTATCGACGAGACCTTGGTACCATGGAGAGTAGCATTCGGTACTATCGAAGCCAGCAAAGCATTGCCGGCATTAATTCTGTAAGCTATCTCCATTGATGCCTTCTTGCGAGTGATCTTGAATACCCGGGCAAGACAATGAGGCTGGTTTGGTTGAGCCGTGGGCGACTCACCTTTAGACATCACCACTATGTCTGCTTCGCTTATGCCGATATCTTTTCCTTCGCTCATAGGCATGGTTGTACTTACTTCGATAAAAGAGTCGACGCTCATGCGATTAGCAACCTTGATTGCAAAAGACCGAAAATTACCATCTTCTTTCGCCTTGAGAAAACCTTGCCAAGCTTCCAGAACAAGAAGAGGCTCGAAAACATTCTGGTAATCAACTGGGTTACGAAAAGTACTCGCTACTAAGCTATAATCGTCCCGATCCGACCCTGGAGGGAATTGACCCGAATGAAAGAAATCCCAGCCAAGTATAGTCCGGTGAAGAGAAGTGAGATCGGGGGCTAGTCGTGCGCGCATATCTTTCGCAGACCTAACCTGTCGTGTCTTCTTCAGGGGGCCTTGTTCTCGGATCTGGTTCATTTTGCTCGCGTGATAATCTTTGACAGCATCAGATACCTTTGCAGACCTTCCGACATTTCCAAAGAGTTCTTGGTCAAGATCGTCTCCAGAGTCGGACTCAGAATCCGAAGAGACCATTATGCCGGAGCCCTTTGGAGCATGATCTTTACCTGCAACACCGATACTGTTCAGGGCCGAAATATCCTTCAATGCAGCCTTGCTTTTCTTTATTTTAATGATTTCTCCTGCGTCGCGTTTTTTTTTTGCCTCTCTCTCTTTCTCACGTTTCTTGCGGAAGCTTGCACGTTCATCGGCAATTAGAGCTTCTGTTTTGCCTCCCTTAGCAACCTGCAGCTCACGCTTCGAGGTTTGGCGCGCTCGTTCTCCCTGAAGCTTTTTCAGCATTTCCACCGAGCGGCTGACATTGAGGATGTCCTTGTCAAACTCTGGAGTCTCTGAAAATTCATCCTCATCGGAAATCTCGATCGCCTGCTGCGAAGACTTGGCTTTGGCTTTCCATGCCGCTAAGTCAATCGTTCCAGACTTTACACCGTGCTTCTTCCCTGGAACTGAGATATTATTTCGGCTTTGATGAGATGGCGTTCCAGCTCCTGAATGTTCTCGCGATCGTGCATCGGATAGCTCGGTTTCCGTATCTACAGTTGCAATTGGACGCCCCAGATTTGACTCGAGAGCTCTCGCAAGTTCGGCTTTCTCTTGTGGTGTTAAAACCGTTCGTCCTTGCGAAGCACCTTGAACAACGTTCTCGAGAAACTTGCAAGACGCCTCGGCGAGAGTCATCCCACGATCGCTCAGGCGATCCAAAACCTTCTTGGTCAACTTGACTGATGTTTCCGCCAGAAATTGATCGCGCAATCTGAGCCATTTGACTATTGCTTCCATGGTCCTAGCTGGATGCTTCAATAACTCCGTACTGGCTAAGTGATTATCAGGACCATTTGCTCCATGTTCTTGTTTGATTAGTACCGTCGAATCTATAGCACTGGCAAAGATGCTGTATTGATTAAAGAAGTGTTCCGAGAATTGCATGGTATCTCTACAAAATTCTTTCATGACGCTATTATCAGTCGTGCGCGCTCGGCCCCATTCCTCAGTCATCTCATATATTACTCGAAGAGCCTGCCATTGGTGCTCCCAGAAGTTCTCGACGGCCTTGGATTCCAAAAGCCCAGAGAGCGTACGTGTACGAAGTAGACCACTCTGTGAGTCGCAGAGAATGTCAATTACGTCGGCACATGTTTTGAGCATCCGGGGACAGGAAGCATAGGTTCTGTTCTGAGCGATTCGACGGACGGACCATGAAATGCTATCTAGCGTGGTTTCAAAGAAGTGTTGCAGCAAATGTCCGATGGCTTCTTTCCGCGCCGATTCCGAGCTGATATTCTTAATGAGATTGACCCCTGCCTCGTAGGTGCTAGCATCAGGCGAGAACAAAGAGGCAACAAGCGCAATAGCGGTCTCTGGATGCCGAAACAGCTTGTCCAGATCGTTCGGGTTAAAATCATTGATGCGCTCTAGCATTTGACATACCAAGTGTGTGAGATGCCCAAAAGTAACGTTGAACTGGCTTCTTTCTTTTGAATACTTCTCGTCGGCATTCGTCCTGAACCTCTCAATTCCAGTTAAGCCATTGATACCGGTCAAAGCTGCCCTGGCCACAACAACATTCCCACGATCGAGGTGGTTTACTACTGCATCCCAGATGGCAGGGGAGTATGAGCAGAAGTTGGACGGTAGTTCTTTGTTTTGCTTGAGAGCCTCTTGGTCCGTTCTCAAATATTTGCATTCTAACGCAAGTGCGACTTTTACGGCTCTCATACATGGTCCTTCAAGCTCCAGGCGAAAGTTGTCGATAGCAGACAAAGAAGGTATCGTGAGAATACGTCCAATGTATGTGCCGGCCACTTCTAAAGTTTCGGCAGCCACGACTCGTCCCACAGCTTTAAAATACGTGTCCTCCTTGTTGCAATTTGCCAGCGTCCAATTCAGTACACCAACGCCGATTCGGTAGCACTCAATCCTGGTATATATCGGAAACCTCTCTGCTTGTAATCGGTCCATCAGCTGAAACGTAAGCGAGCGGCATGCTTGGGCCTGATGCGCAGTGTGAAGTGATGCCATGAATGGCTTGATCCAAGACAGCATGTCCTTAAGCGGGGACGTCTCATAGTCCTCGTCATCTTTGGCTTCCTGTAGAAATCTATCATATTGTGGGTTGTTAAAGACTTGCTCGATCACAGTTGTGGGCGAGATCGCGCCCATCGACTCCCAGAAGTCCTTTGGTGCAACTACAAGCAGCTGTTGAAGTGTTTGAAGCAAAAATCTTAGACCAGGGGTGTCGTACTGCAAATGCTCAAGAGAAAGTCTGAAAAGGTCAACATCCATGGCTCGCACCGAGTGTGTTATGAGATCGCTATCAAGCTTCTCAATGATTAGTCTGATACCACACCACAGCCGCTGAATCAAGGTCAAATCCGTAATGACATCAGATGCTGATCTGAGAGTCTGAAGTAGCGAATCTCTCACGGCAAAGTCAAAGTCATCTTTAGTGAGCGGGTTTCGATATTTTGACCAAGTGTGCATAGCCCAGATGCATCTAGCATTGTTTTGATCAAAGAGGAAACTCGTAGCTGCTGGTACATAATGTGCCACCGCGAGTCGTTTGTTTGTTTGAACTAGCGCAAGCGGTTGCTCAAGGTGATTCTCTACAAGATCATCATGAGCAAGGAAAGCTTGACATGTGAGGGCTTCGAATAATGAAAGCTGGGCAGACAGCTTCAGGGCATCTCTGCCTCGGCGCCAAGTTTCAGTGGCTTTCAACGTCTGGGCTGCGCTGTCCAGCCCACGTGTGATCCGTTTTATGTCCTCGTTATCGATAATTTTGAAAAAGGCAGATACATCTTCCTCGTCATAGTCACTAGGTTGGTCAGCAGTTGCAAAATAGAGCTATAAAACATCCTTTCTTCATTTCAGACAGACTCACAGCCTCATTCTCTCAGTTCTCTGATGCTTGGATTTGTAGTAGTCTACTATGCAAGTATCGCATTTGCCTAACTGCAGGCTGATCTGTGCCCTCAAGTATTCCTGGTGTGGGACCACGTCTTCACCATCATAGGCGAACAGCTTTAGGCATTCAAAGGCGAGATCTCTGCGGTGCTGAACAGAGGTTAGGACTGAGTCTTCTATTTTTATATATTCACCATCTTCGCCTGAGACCTTTGGCCCTACAGACGCAGAGGCATCGTACACAGCGCAGAACCAGTGAAGCTCAGGAGGCAGTCCTTTGAGCTCACTTTCGTAGGCACCATGATCAGTATACTCGCACTCAAATGCTCCACTGGAAGTTCAGGGGCTCACTGAAGCTTGGACAATATTTCCGCCATGGTTGCCACCCGCTGCTACCTTGACGGTCTTCTTTAACGGTCCCCCTCAAGGCTGCACTTCCCCAGAGGACAATCTACAGAGTATTTGGCCTTTGATCCGGATATGTCCCATCGCGAAGGCCGGTGGAATTGCCTACTGGGGGACGGGGAATTCTACAAGTGATTCCTTTGTTGCATGTGATGTACCTAACAGGCTTGCCTGCAAATCATGAAACCAATAGGGAGCCCCACCTGCGAGGTAGTGAATTCAATTTCGTGCCGTGTCAAAGCTACAGAAATCAGAAGGTGAAGTATTGATAAGATGTACCGTTTCAATCATTGTCTTGGCAAAGATATTCGAGTAATTATACGGAGTAGTGACGAGGCCTCAGGACCTCAGACGTGTAAATTCAACTAAACCCCTTCGGGATAGCTGCGCTAGACCCTTTCAGGTAGGTCACCACGGCTAAGCCCCTTTGGGTTAGCCACCTTACTAGAAACTTACGTAAGCTGTGCTACAATACCCGTAGGCTGCGAAGTCATCCAAAGGATCGCTAATCCGAAGGGGCTTAGCCCTTGAACGTCTGAGGTCCTAAGGCTGCTTACAGCGGAAGTGGCAAATCCCAATATACATTCCGTTATGAAGAGAGTTCCGGATACATAGGTATTACTGTAATCGATTAAAACACCCAGAGCAAACTTCATATAATAAAATTACCACCTAGATGTATTCCGTACCTTATTCCAATTTTCCGAAGTGATGGACAGGCCCTGCGAGCTCATACTTAACACCCTCAGACATTCTCATAGATAACTGTAAAAGCCCAAGTGTCTATTACACTCTAATTCTACGGACAGCTGGGGAATCTATGATATTGCACATTCACTCAATCCTTGTTCCTCAAGCCTGATTACAAAACCCATATGCAAGGCGAGCGTGGCCGTCTCAATTGCATCCAAGTTAAGATCACCGGCAGTGCAACTTGTGAAAGGAAAAGCCTTTCCCCTATTCTTTCTGTCATAGAACGCCAAGGATCGATGAAACTCTCTTTTCGTTCCTGACGCCATGTGCTCGTACTCCGTCCTATCTCAACACCGGATCCCCCAATGCAGAAAAACAGCGTAGGTCGCTAACATAACAGGAGATGAAGGTATCTAGTCGCTGATTTGTATGTACAAAAAAAAGCAATGTAAACGTTAGTTGTTGCTATCGAAGGGATGAGCTGCCATGCACCGGCCTTTGGGTCTGTCTTTGGGAATGGCTTGACTCGATCCTCGTCAGCAAGGCTGCTGAAGTAAAATCGTTGCTCGCCTCGTAGCTCGGTCTTATCTTGTCCATAGATTCTCGCATCCTGTCGAACGACGGCCGTGGTCGGTCGAATGAAAGCCTCGGCCGTTCTAACGACGGTCGAGCTGGTCTTTCAAGCGATGTCTTGTGCCCTGTGTAATCCGTACCATCACTACCGTTCTGACTGCGTGGATTATAGGTCGTGTTGGTGGGAGCTACCGATGGTGGATAGATGGGCCTTTGGCTTTCGTTATCCGCCATGGGCATCTTCGCGCTCATGGCCTGCTTCACAGGCTGAGAATCTTCCGATAATGCGGGGGAACCAGTCCTCGGCGGAACATAAGCTTCATGATTATCCAGGTACTTGAATTTGCCCTGGCGAATCTGCTCACGAATAATGTCCACATCCCGAGGCATGTGTATTTTCTGAAAAGCTTTGGCAGTAAATCGTGGTAGGAGACAGACCCATATCGTCAGTAAAGTAAGTGTCCAGAACGTGAGTTGGCCGTATACTTGTGGAGCAGCTCTATAAAATGAATAGGACGAGGAGAACGCCGTGTAGACACCCGTCCAGAACCATATCAGGAGTATGCTGATGGATACAAGAAGTATCATTAGCCAATCCCACCTGTACGTGTTCAATAGGATGTACACATTGACGACAGCAATGGTTGCGCAGGCAACGTAGACCCCAATCCGCTGTGTGTCATTGACAGAGAGACCGCTGCTAGTCTCGAAATTGGCTGGTGTGAAGAGCAGGTAAGGCAAGTAGAAGCAAATCAGTGACTGGTAGATGCCGTCCAGCATGTAAACCCTGGAAGTGGTCAGCAATTGTTCGGCTAGAGGCAATAGATCCTTACCAGAACTTCAGTTGGGTCCACTCTTTGCGCTCAATGCCTCGTCGATAAAGCTGTGGAACAGCCAAAGATACCAGGTCAGAAACGTCTTGATCGAGAATACCCATGAAGATGACAGGCAGAGAGGTAAATGCCAAGTTCACCAGAAGGATGTAGGTGTAATCAAAAAGGTAAGTGCCATCGAAGTTGTTGTAGAGCTGATACCAAAACAGAGCAAACGTCCACACAATATTCTAGGGACTCTTAGCCACTTATACAGTACATCGTCAAAGTGACATACCTTGTAAAAGAAGTTGGCTATCGTCTCTGCCAGCCTACGGTACGACCAGCGGCCATGCACAAGTATCAATCGCTGCAAGAATCGGAATTGTCCAATGGCGTAATCCGAAGACATTACTGCTTGTCTGCCTTCCTCTCCGGCAATGCCAACACCTACATCGGCTTCTTGAATCATTGCTACATCGTTGGCACCATCCCCCACGGAGAGTGTCATCACGTCCAAACCTGTTTTGACCATCTGTACCACAGCGGCCTTCTGGCTTGGGCTGACTCTACAGCAGAGAACAGCCTTGCATTTTTTGCAGAGCAAAAGGAATTTCTGTCGTAGGGTATCTTCCAAGACTAGCTTTAACGAATCACCATCGATGACGATAGCATGTGTAGGGCCGGGAGGTTCATGGTTCTTACGTGCTGCCTGAAGCTCTTCGTCCGATCCAGTAATCCCAAACGCTGCCAAATGCTTGTCAAGCTCTGCCTCGGCAGTCTCTACCCTTTCGTCCTCGACTTTAAAAACTATCAGATCCATCTCGTTGCTGAGGAGGTTGCAGGAGAATCCGATGTTGATGGCCGTCTCCACTTTGTCACCAGTAAGTACCCAAAGCTTAATTCCAGCATCACCAAGCAACGCGATTGTGTCAGGGACACCATCTTGTAGTCGATCTTCAATAGCGGTCCCACCGAGGAGTGTAAGCTCCCTTTCGATAGCATCTGAAACCTTCTCAAGCTTTTCTTCGCGGTCTACTATAGCCTCTGCAGCTAGATCATGCTCCTTATTCCATAATTGGTACTCGGCTTCATCGATTTCCTTGGACGCAATGCATAATGTCCTGAGCCCCTCGCGAGCGAACATCTCGAGATGCTCAGCAGTTGACTTCCGGAGAAGTGGCTGCTCTCCGCGCTTCAGACGAGAGTAGATAACGCTATCGGCGCCTTTGCAGAAGAGGATAATCTTACCGTTTGGCATTCGAATTATGGCGCTCATCCGCTTCCGCGACGAGTTGAACTCTAGCGTATTGAGCACTTTGTATTCTCGATCTTCACCCATAATATTCAGGATGATACCATCGTTAGATCGGCCCAAAACAGTAAAGCCACAGTCGCGAGCCGTTGCTACCAAAGCCGCCTCATCAGGTGACTGCGCCTTAAACTCGATCTTCGGCGGATCGCCCGGAGTCCTCTCTGTAATCACTGTGTGGCACAAGCCAAGGGCGAGCATGAAATTCTCGTTCGCCGCCTTTTGCTCTACGCCCGAAACTCCTTCCAGATCATTAACGAAATCCGGCGCAACAAAAGTAAGTTCCTCGTCATGAAGATACGGATTTGCGTGCATTTTCCGAAGGCTTTTCAACATCTTCAGACGATCCTCAGCGATCTGCTTATGAGCCTTGGCGCCTTCCTCTTCGATATTAATTCCTTGACGCTTCTGCATGCCAGCCTGCGCTTCGGTATAGGCCTCCCCATATGGAACGCCATTGATGCTGCATTTCTTGAACTCCATTACATTTTGTGTCAAGGTACCGGTCTTATCAGAGAATATGTACTCGATCTGTCCAAGATCATCCGAAATATTCCACGACTTTGGTGTGCACGGATAGTCCAATTTTTCGTAGTACATCCATGTGTCGCTGTATATGAAGAATGCCTGTGCGGTCTTGATGATCTCAAGCGAAATGTACAACGATATGGGTACCAAATTCTGGAAGAGGATAACAGCGGTCCAGAAAGTGATGAAGCCGTCCATAGCGGATGACCCTCCAATAGAACCGAACTCGAAGAAATTCAAAGAATTGTGCCCTTGCGACCAGGTGACGCCTTGAACCGTTCCTGAAATGAAACACATGAAGAAAAGGATGATAAAGTTGTAGATGACGTTCCAGTTGAGCTCCCTTGAAATGCGGGATCTTTTGCTGGGTGTGATGCCAGCATTCAGCATGATCTTCGTCTCCTGACCAGTAAAGACTACCACACCGAGGACCCATTCAGTGTTGCGGAGACTACATCCACGAAGTAGAAGATTGTTTATAGAGATGGGCTCAGCCATTGGTGTTCCAGGCGCCTCAGGTTTCCTAGGATCTCTTTGAGTCCAGCGTGCAGCGCCACTATACTGGTACAAATTAGCATGTGGCGGCTCACTCTCAATGTAAAATTCGGTGCGCTCGCAGTCCTGTGCATGTCTGGCTCTGCGGCCACTGTGCAATGCTTGTCGGACTTTCAAATTAGTCTCACCGTCAAGATTCTTGGTCTCCACATAGCAGGCGCCGTCAGGATCCGAGGTGGAGAGAATGACGACATCTGCAGGTATTTGATCCTCGTTGTAGATGCGCACAAAATCACCAACTTGAACGCTTTTCCAATAGTCCTTTTTGAATCTACCTTTTCCCGGTGTCTGCTTTAGAGGATCAACAACACTGCCATAGAACTTCACGGGAGCGGAACCGTTCTGCAGATTGCTTCCCTTGGGCACCGATGATTTACCATCTGAAGTTGGTGATATGGGATCACCCGCATCGTCTGAAAATGGGGATCCTTGGGGTTGGTCTTGATCTGGCGTATGTCCACCAAGCGGCTTTCCTTGGCCAGGCTGGGGCGAAGGCACTGGCGTCATCTGGATTCCATCTTCGGCTTCCTGGCTTCGAAACGAGTGGAAAGAGGTCCTTGAGGAGACCACAGATAACCGATCGGTGCGCCTTGTTTCTATAGACTGACGGGGTTCGTCCAAGGCTCTCTCGGCGAAGTCCTTACCATTCTTTGATTTACGTCGGGTCTTGCTTTTATATTGTCTGAATAACCATATGATACCCCTGGTCGTCGTCTTCTTGATTCTTCGCCACAATGAAATAGAATCTTCAGAGGTATTGACATTGTTCCAATCAACAAGCCGATGGACGGGTGAATTGTTTAGCTCATTGTCTAATACCGTCCTTCGCCAATCCTCAATAGCATCCTTCACGGCAGTAACGAAAAGGATGACGATTAATGGTACTGAGCCTAAGGCCGGATTTGTAGCACCAAAGATGGGAAAGATCTGGTCGTAGCAATCATAAGTTATCTGCACATGTAGATATGGCTGAAGGTCTTACCGCAAGTATTATTACGAATAAGAAATAGATGTTGGCAATGTTATGGAATTGGAACCACAAGTTCTTCGGGATGAAGCTCAATGGTGTATACTTGGCGGTGCGGATCTTATTTCTCTCAAAGATCGTAATCGGACGTCCTTCCTCGTCCTTAGCATCGTCTGGCAAGGGAATGTTAAAAAATATCCTCCGCCTGCTGGGCGCATGATCATCTCCCTCTTCCGAGCTATCGGCTTCTTCCTGGACCGCGCCCAAATGAGAGCCGCCTGTCGCTTCACTCTTCTTTTCGTTGGATCCCGTCCTTTTGTGAAGCCTATCCAGGATGCCATGGCGTTTCCTCCTTTCACTCAGGCCAGTGACCCTTTGTGTTGCCCATCGGATCCGCTTGATTGGGGTAGATACATTGCTATCTTCGTGATATGGTTGAATTGCCATTGCGAAAATTTCGAACAGTAGCTGCTGTGCTCATTGGGACAATGCCTGAGCTATGTGGATGTTTGGAATGGCTTAGGCCAGGGAGGGGTTGTTTTCAGCACGACATGTTTCGACTGCGCATGAGTGGTAGTCAGTCACAAAGAAAGATGCAAGTCAATTCGAGATGTGAATTTAGGTAGTGAGCTGTAGCCGGCGCCGAACAGACAGATTCACAATTTGGCCGGAGTGGCACGGAATGAAGCCAACAGCCCCGCCAAGAATTAGCCAACGTCCGCGACCGTTGTACGACCTTGAATCTCTTGTCGGCAGCTACAGGTAAAGCCTGCAAGGCGCTAATTGAGCGAGCAACGAACGAAAGACTCTGGAGGAGGAAAGGTTGAAATCACGGATTCGAGTGTCGCAGCAGGTGGAGCGATGACCGACGGGCAATGGGCGATGGTTCCCTCAGGGATTTGTCAGTAAAGCTCGGACCGGTGCCGGGAATAAACAACGCTCACCAAATAATAATAAATATGTTCTCTACACCAATACGGATGACGAGTAACGAATGATGATGGCGTTTGGAAAAGATGACAGAGAGTTCACGTCAAGCAGATCAGTTAGCCAGGGAGGAGTGAGTGGTACGTGGACTTTATGAGGCTTTAGATTCAGCTACGGGAATAGGGAATAGAATAATACGCAGCAATGATTCCGAGCAGTCTTTGCAGCGTAATCCTTCCCCTCAGCCTCGCTGCCTCTCTCCGAGCTCTACCTAGGGCTGAGGCAGCACAGTAAGACTTACGGGGAGTGATGCGTATCTTACTTTAGGCGTGCTCAGGAATTTGAGGTGGCTCGACTGTGCCGCCTGGTACGGTGTCCCTGGGTGTTTGAAGTTGGAAAAGCCACCTCTCTGAAACTATATTTGGTACCAGAAGCAACGCAGCCTCAGTCATCATGCAGAAGTAGTCAGTACGTACCTTCTTGGTAGCGACAGGTGTACGACAGTACGAGCGTGAGTAGAGTAAGATTACTCGGAAAACACCTGGTTGGCGTTGCTGATATGTACTCGGGGGTTTCCGCGCACACCGGGTTTCCGCGCACTCTAACCTAGAAAGGTTAGTTACAGATAGTATCGGGTTTAGCATGCTGAAAAGGGCACTAAGATAATTAGTCATAGTTAGCGTGCGCGGAAACCCCGTCGTGCCCGTGCATACGACTACATACGAGTAAGGTACGGAATAGGTATTAAGATATTCCGTACCCTACGGAATACCTACCTAAGGTACTTTACCTTACATGCCATTATTCCACAGAATTAGGCCAGTGCTGGATGGAGAAAAGCGTAAAAAACAGATTTTATCTTATTCTCCCAAAGCATGTGATCTGGCGTTGCTTGTGCACCGCGTCCCGTCTAACGCGTGTGGAGATATGTTCATATCCCCGAGCCTCCGACAAAGAAGCGCTCAATCGTGCCAAGATCCTGCGACTGGGACACTACCATGCAGAGATCCTCCAGCATCACAGATTTCTTCAAGCCTTTTGCGCAGCCACGTCAGCACAAACGGCCTCTACCCCATGATGATTCCCGGGAATCGAGAGCTATCCGACCATCGCCTGGGGTCAAATTGGAAGTCGAAGAGGCAAAGGCCATGGGCCAAGAGAAGCAGGCAACTGTGCTCGAGGAATCATGTGGAAATTTGCCGGCCCATATTCGAGATGATACGCTCGATGCCCAAGACGCACAGTCCAGTGGCGTAAACGAGCTATCTAACAAAGCCAGGATGTCCCCGAACATGAACGGCCTGGATCCTTTGGGGTCGCAAGGCCCTGTCTTGACAAGTAGTCAACGCGTTGTAAAGAACGGCGAAGTCATGATAAGGAATTCCGAAGACGAGGCATCCGATTCAGATTCCTCGCTGGACGACATTGATGACATACTTGCGTCCAAGAAGCCTGCCGGAAATGCATTTCCTCCGACAGACCTAGAAATTCCAATACTCAACCTGGAGAATAAGAGTGGCCGGGAGGGAAGCAGAACAAGAAGGAAAACCAGAGGCACAGCCAGTGCCGAAGAGTCGTCTAGACTTCCCGCTCTACCGGTCATGCCTAATTACATATTCTCACTGGACTCATTGGTGAAGCAGAGCAAGAATCATAAGGAATCGGATACTCAGACGGCCAAGGCACGCTTGTTACTTCAGTCGCTTGAGCAGCAAGAATACACAACATCAGATGGAGGAACCAGGATCTCAGACAAAGGGGCCAAGGTCAACGAGGATCTTGTAGCTTCGGTAATGAAGCAGCATGACGAAGATGAGGGTGTTGGGAGACTCATGACAGCAATTCAACGAACAGAAGCGCTGTATCAAGGACGGGCGTGGTCGTTCTTCGACGGCAACGAAGACGTACAGAAGTTAGAAGAAGGAGAATTTCCGCAGATCGACCAATTCGATAATGTTTTCGAGGGTGAGTATGAAGAAGCATCCAACCAAACGCTGCTAATGAAAAGAAGAAGTACATTCTCGACAGCAGGCATTTTTGAGTGGCTACGTAGGAGAGATGGCAGAAAAGGGAAGGCTCCCTGACGAGGTTGTGATGTGGATAATCGATGCGGGTATGTTTATGTGACAACTACCGAGTATGGTCCCAGTTAACAGGACAAACAGTCTGTGCCGAAGTCAGAGATGATCTAAGACACTCCTATATATACACGCTCAAGGTTCGAGGAGTCCGAGGCCTTTCCATCACCCGACTGACCTTTTTCTCAGGATGCTGGTAACCAAATCACTTTGTTGCTAACCCCAGAACACCTCAACACGCTCTTTCGTAATGTTGGGGCGAGCACAGAGGCTCTAAGTAAAAACAGGCCAATAGTTCCAGCTCCCGTCCTACTACAGCGTAAGTTGGAATAACTCGGCAGAATTACGGAAGTCTAACCTGCTGCAGACAGAGACGAAAATGATCGTCCCAGGCTAATATCGATCCTTTATCTTCTGCGGGATCTTGCTGTCTTGTAAGTCATTAAAACTTTGGCGGATACTTGCACAGCTGGCTTACGCTTGTGACTTACAGCTTAAGCGCTGAATCGAGGGTACACACTATATGCCTCCTATGCCGCCTTTTGTTTGATAAATCTATTGTCAGTAAATGCCATGTTATAGTGGCAATTGAAAAGGCACTCGCTAGACTTGTCGAATCCATTCCGGATGCAAATTTTGACCGAGAGGCAAGTGACTGACTAACGCGGACTGATTATACTTGCTTACCATCCTGCCAGCTTCATGCAGCCCTTAGAACCATCTACCCCTGTACATCAGACTCCACTCTCCGACTCCAATTACTCCAAAACATACCTTCCTCTTCACCGCGATTGGCTGTGTTTCGTCGCCAACTCTCGCTGGCGTTCTTCCTCCATGATACACAATACCTAGAGACGCAGCCAACAAATCTTCTGGATCTCAGACAGATTGCACGTTACCTGCAAAAGCCCCAATTCACCATCCGCAATGACACAGACTACGCCGATTTGGCAGCTGCCATCTCCATCTTAAGCATTGGCATTGACGCAGGGGACCCTCCACCGCTAGGCTCTAATGCATCTCAAGAAGCAGCTTTCAATGCTGACGTGGATCTTCTATCAGACAGGATTAAAGCAATGTTTACACAGATCATAGACACAGGAGCTTCGCATATGCAGAGGACTGAAGCCAAGGCGATTCTGGAAGCTTTTCACTCGAGGCTTTGTAATGCCGTAAGAACGAAGCTGAAGCCGAAGACGATGCTATTGGGTAATTCAAGTATCGATTTTGAACCGGATTCGAGGCAAGGCGCTATGATGAGAGGTTTCCTTGAGAGGGCGATGCAGACTGGGGATGCTGCAATGCCTGATCAGGAGTGATGTGACATATACGGCTAATGGGGGTATGGGTAGCGAATGGGCTATGGGTTGGTTTCGTGATGGTGAGATAGCCAAACAGCAAACTTGCAAGCTTGTTGCAGTGTACAAGCTTCGCTGTAATGCCATGCAATACATATCATGCCACCATGCACCTGTCGGCTCTAAAAATTGAGACCCAGAAAACCATTGAAAGAAATGTGAGATCCTTAATTGTAGAATCTTCGGTTGTCGTTCTTGCCAAAGAGTCTCGTTCTGACCATAGGTAGAGCATCGCTCTCAAGGAGCTTCAGACGCTCGTCCAGGGTGTTGTTGATATCGATTTTGCCGTTGCCTCCAACAATGGATATACCACCCGACCTGACGCAGTCAGCATATGAATTCCCAACAACGTGACGTAGGGATATATTACAATCCCTCCGGCAAAGGGTTCTTCTCATCCAGCTCGATTGTGACATCTTTGTTCACGTTGTCCTGGTACTCCCTCTTTGCTGCCTCCACCGCCTTCCTTACAACCTCATAGTCCACCTTCCTCGCCCTCACGGCCACCTTCCCTTCATTTAAAGCGTACAAGCCCTCCAACATCAGATTTTTACACATCTCCTGATACTTATCTTTATCCTTGACAACCTCCCCCAACCTCTTTTGCGTCCCCTCAAATAAATCGTCGAGCAGTTCCTGTCTAGCGCTTAGCACTTTTATGCGGGTCTTGTTGGCGAGCGTAGAACGAGTAATTTGCTGCGACATGGAGGCTTGCTTGAATTTCTTCTCGTAGGTGGTGTCAATTGAGGAGGTTTCTTGGCGGACAAGCTTCGATTTTTCAATGGCAAATTCTTCATCGGCTTTTATTTCGATCTCTTTGGCTTTTTCGAGTGCTTCTTGGCGGATGAAGGCGGTCATTTTTTTAAGCTCCGCTGAGACCTGGATCAAGAGATCAATGGGTTGCGTTCTGTCGTCAAAGTCTTTATGGTCTGCATAAATACCTGATCGTCCGACATGGCGCCCGACATACTGAACTATTTGATGGGTGAGGTGGTAGGTGGTTTGAAGGGTACCCAAAGGTCGAGTAGAAAAACCAGGCAGTACAGGAAAAAGCAATCGGTAGTAAATAGAACAGCACCGTCAGGGCACGAATTGCTTAGCTACGGTCTAAATGATCATAAGTCACATAAGTACCCAACGTCAAAGGAGTGTCTGTTGTGCCAGAACCTCAGGTGTTCATGCGGAGAAGTCAGGCGGGACTGATTGGTGACGGAGTCATTGAGCCAAGCTCCGATAGATTACGACACATTGGGACTAGACGGCATTTGAGCCGCCGCCAGCGAGGTCAATAATACAGAATTACTTTGATCATGACGATGCAGGCGCAAGTACTCGTACCTACATTCTTTATATGCCTGTACCGCCATCAACGCCATGTGCCACTGCAAGTCATAGTGCGGGTCTCCGATTCTGACACAGTCTCAATGACAACCCGATCGTTAGGGTTCCCAATGCGCTCTCAGAGGTAGAATGGGCCAGCTTGGAGATCTTTCTCCGCAAGGGAGTGTGACCGTAACTACCCTTCTCCATCCGCAATCCGAGATAAGTAGTAACTTCATATGATAGGTTGGCGTCGTCGCTGGCCTAATATCCACGAGCGTACAAAGCCTAGGATTGACTCTCCAAAGAAAATCCCATATATTAGAAGATGAAAAAGATCCCAATGATGCTCGGCGCCCGCCGCATAGGAGACGGAGATGGCAGGTTCGTGAAACATAGAGAGTCCAAGAAGCACTCAGCTGATGTTTGTTACGACAAAGATCGGAATGTTTATATTCATCCTAAGTAATCTTTTCGGAAGCACCATTCAAATCACCACTTTACCTTTGCCGGTTCTATCAACACTGCAAGCTGTACGGCCCTCCAAATGAATCATAAAGTCAGTACTGATTGATGGTATCCTAGTCTGGCTTGGTCTTCAACTCCATATGCGCCACCGTCATTCTTGGCGAACCCTTCACAAGATGGTCATTTGGGGGAACAGTCCTTGTTTGCGCCGGAGCAGTCCTCATTGCCATCTTCGGAGCCATAGGAGAGCCAGCGCACAACCTAGATCAACTGCTCGAGCTCCTCGGAAGACGTCAATTCATACTCTGGATGATAGGCCAGATAATCCTAGTTGTCGCCATCATCATCGGCGCGAAAGCACTGAAGCTCATGAACCCGCGGACAATGAACAGCCCCCGAAGGCGTCTGTTTAGAGGAATGGCATACGGATGCATTAGCGGTATTCTTTCGGCACACTCGTTACTAGTAGCCAAGTCCGCCGTTGAACTGCTTGTGCGCACCATTGTCGATAGACACAATGAATTCAACCGCTGGCAATCTTGGATGATTCTTCTCGGACTCGTTGGCCTCGCGCTTTCTCAGTTGTACTATCTCCACCGGGGCCTGAAGCTTTGTTCAACCAGCATATTATACCCCTTTGTGTTTTGTGTATACAACATCATTGCTATATTGGATGGCCTGATCTATTTCCACCAGGTCTCCCTCCTATCAATCTCCCACGCCCTTTTTGTATGCTTCCCTTTCTTCACCATCGCGCTAACCGAAATTCAAGCTAATCACACTGCTAGATCGCCCTTGGTACCCTTATCCTCCTTTCTGGTGTTCTCTGTCTCTCCTGGCGCCTCAATACCGACCCTCACACCCGCCCGCCTGTTGCCCAAACACCCCTTGCGCCGGGCATGGGATTCGTGGACGACTCCGACTCCTCTGACGTGGAGAATGCCTCCGGTGCCTCTACACCTGACATTGAAGAAGCCGCCATGAATGGCGATAAAGACTTCCTCTTCAACCAAAATCATAAGCGCAGGCGATCTTCCACGACCGATCCAAGAACCCCTACAATGAGAAACAATGACCTTTTAGCCGTTACCCGTCTGCGTCGTAAGGGAATCACGGAGAGCGAGGAGATCTGGGAGGAGCTGGAAGATGATACTGTTGACGAGCTTTCGCATTCTGGGAGGAGACACAGCACCATGAGCACCCCGGCAACCAAAACCCGTCGAGCTAGAATAGACGATAATCCTAATGAAGCGAGTCCGCTTCTTGGGAGATCGAACACTGGCCGGAGTTACAGGAATCAGAGACGACGACGGTCAGCCCAGGTGACGGAGGGAAGGGGGAAAGGAGCAGAAAGCCAAGAAGCGCTTGGTGGTTGGTGGAAGCTTGATTGGTGGAGGGGACGGAAGATTAAAGGTGAAGATGTTGGGGACGCAAGAGTCGATGAGCACCATAACAGGGAACACGAATGATCGCAGCGCGCATTCGGTGATGAGGCAATGGGATGGCGTCTTGGTGCAGCATGAGGCATAGAGGCGGGGGCATGAAGCCTTGGATGAAGCATTATGGTTGGCGTTTGTCATATGAAAGAAACAGAGCAAGACGATCCAAATAACCGTCGCCAGAAGTGAAAGGTTATTGAGAATTGTATATAGCTATGAGAAGCCAATCCACGGAAAATCAGAGTAGTGGGTTTGAAGTTTTGGCATATTGTGAGATGAGAAGCTTTGTGAACCTGGTAATGAGAATGGAAGAGATGTAGGACGACGCTGCAATAGGACATGAAAGGTAGATATGGAGGGAGGAGTTCAAGGGAAAAGAGCGTGAATGATTGGCTTATGCTCTGGAAATCAGAGAATTGGTCCTGGTCTGATTGATTCCCCAGTAACCGGAGAGGTTGAGGCGAGGACTGAGAGGGTTGAACGATTCGTATAACACAGGAGGATGAGGAACGGTTGTGCAGAGTGGAAAATGCGTTGGGTCACGCAAGTGAGAGCATAGGTTGATGATGCATTGCTTGTTTCGAAGGAACGGGCGAATCTTGATGGAGGAGCGGTAAAGTGAGCTTGGTTCTTAGTCAATGGTTTTTCTATGTTGAGGAATCAATATGAATTGCTACAACTTGATGCAGGAGAAAAGATCAAGTTGCTCCTTCGCTCCTTGCCGGGCTTAACAGATGGCCAGGGCAGTCCCTTTCAGGTCAACGTTCCATAAACATATTGCATTTAGAATTTCGAGACTCAAAAGAAAGAACAATTTTCGCTCGTGGCAAATGTGAAATTCAGCTCAAACGATTCATATGCATCTGGCAGTAAGGGTATGATACAGGTCAAGCCGATTAGCTAAATCCACCACAACGAAGGCCAGAGATATCGAGCTCCACCGCTCCGGAAAGGGTCTCTTCAGTCGCGCAGATGGTTGAGCTCTTTAGCAGGTAGGAGAGATATCGAAGCGTAGGAGAGTAACATGGAAAGACCCAGAACAGATCGCTACCTAACACCGCCGAAACACCAGCCACGACTGCACCACCCCCTTTGCCAAGACTGGCACGCTGGCAAAGCATTTTTGCATTAATATGGGTCGGGTATTAAACACCAGACTCTGCCCTCATTGTGTATCATTCCCATCCCGTCGTTCAGTTTCTCCACTATCTTTGTTTGCTTATGCAGACGGTTGTTGTTGATGCGGCATTCTTGCTTGTGGAGGCATCGGATATTGGCCGCCGACACCTGCCTGTTGCTGCTGCATATATTGTTGGTAGGCCATTTGCTGTTGCTGTTCGGGAGTGATGTAGTGCTGTGGCATGCCGGCGCCTCGCGGCATGCTGGCTTGTGGGGCGGGGATTTGCGCGTGGTTGACGTCTTCGGGGGAGTCGACGGTTGACTCGCCGTCGACGCCGTTTTCGTTGCCCGGGGCAGGTTCGGGTGCATTTAGGCAGGCCTTGTGAGTAGTGGGTTAGCGAAGGCGCGGTTGCAAAACTAAACGATTACATACTTGAATTAGGTTCTTGCCTTCAGCTTTGGTGACCAAAGGTTGGAGCTTTGGCGTAGTAAAGGTGTATACGAGTCCAGTTTCGGAAACGACGAGAAGTAGGACTTGGGTGCCGGTCAGGACTGATAACTCGTATGCCTGATTGGGAATTGACCGGTTAGCAATCAAGCAAGTGAGGCAGAGACAGATGTTCACTGATGGCGACGCGATGAACAATGCGCTTGAGTAAGCTTAAGGAAAGAAGCTGAGCGCACCTTCTTCATGATGCCAGCTTTGCGCTTTGAGAAGGTGATGTGTCGGCGGGACTTGTCTTGGATGAACTTGATATCAATTTTTCTTCGTTCACGCCCTGGCTTGTCATCATCGTCGTCGTCGTCGTCGGCAGCTGTGCTGACCCGAGGACGCTTTACACCGCGATTGTCGGCGCCATTTCCGTTGCCGGTCGCGTCGTCTTGGGCGGCGGGCGAATGCTGTGCATTCGGATCCGCAATGTCGGCCATAGCGAATAGTCGAATCGGTCTGTTGCTTGGCTGGGTTGGGCCTTGATGATGTGTTGGCCCGATGAGGAATGATGTGATCAGATTACTGCGTTGGGTTAGAGATGGGAGGTGGGAAGGCGACCGAGGACGAAAAGGGGAAAGGGAACACTCCAACGCACTTGACACTTAAGAGTGAACACTAAAAGTACGGAGGCAGTTCTACCGAGGTACCGTATTCTAGTATTTTGCACGAGTACCCGTCCTGCCGAGGCCGCGGGATATGATTGATTTAATCTTTCGATTCCGGGACAAGTACTCGTACCGTGTTCAAGGTACTCGGTACGGAATACGTATAGAATACCTACGTCAAGGCGTCACGCTGATGATAATACAGTCAATGGTTCAAGGAACGTCCTCGTAGCACCTCCTTTTGGATTAAGGAAAGGACTTATGCCCGTGGCTGGGAATGATTTCAGGTCAAAGAGGAAGAAGAGGGATCTTGGCTATTTACGGATTAGTAAGGTACCGATGGGGAAAGAGAGTTGGTTACAAAGTGACGAGGAGGGGGCGCCCTCTTACTCAGCCGATAGTGGCCGTCTTACTAATCTGCTCGTGGGGTCTATGCAAGTTATTGCAAGTTACCGATGACAAGAACAAGTTCACGACTTCACCAACCAGAAAGCTGCTCGAAATATTACTCCTCAAGGCACAATCGCCTTCGACACACCTTAGAGTGTAGCGCATACTCCCAGTGTCTGGTTGTTGTCGTGGTCGCGGTTGCTATTGTTGTTGACCACAGGTTCGGTTTGTTTGAGACTGACGGTTTGAATTCTCTCTGATGATCTGATCCCAACCCGGACTGTTAAGGTATTACTACCTTAGTAAGGTACCGTAACAAGGTATCGTCAGTACTAGTACCGTAAGGTAAGGAAGGTACTTTACCCCTCATCGCCCCACGTAATGGCTAGGAACTCATACAAACCGAGATGGGCTTCATTCTTTCTCTCACGACTGTGCCTCAGGTACCTATCTCTGTAACTAGGTAGGCACTCTAGGTAAGCACATGGTAAGGTACTCGCACGCCAGAAATTATACGAAACGACAGATACAACGTTCTCTGTTTCACATAGCCATGTGTAATTCAAACGCAATTACAATCAAACGATACAATACTTCAGTAGCATCAACTACAATCCAGAGTCTCCTCGGCATGATTCTCCAACTGACAATGGCATGCTCGCGCTCCATTGCCTCGTTGACCTGACCATCAGTGGAGAGGGTTTCCCTCTGTGCGACTACGGCTCATAAGCTGATGTTTTCCTGATAATGGACCTGAAGCCCTATTATCAACGCTCCAATTATGCCATGATAAATCCTGAAGCAATTCTGAAACCGACCATGTCCGAAGTCTATATACATGTTCCTCCCCACGCAAACCACGTTGGACCAAGCTTCACCCGAAGCATTGACGCTGGCGACATGCTTGGTTGCACTCTCTTTTCTTTATTACCTGCCATGTCTCCATGTGCGATTGCTTCCATCTATATTCGACTGTCTCGTAAAGGGCAGACCGAATCTTACTTTTTGCGTTGGGAATTTCCTGTCGCGTCAGACATGATACAAACCATTCACTCTTTACTTTCCTACGTTTATTTACTCTGACGCCGGCCGTCATCGAACGGTTTCCACGCTAGGGCGTGAAATGGTGCACTCGCAAAATTGCTTTGTCCAAAGCCTCAGGCCACCACCAAGATGCTGAACAACGTCCTTCTCTCTTTCCTGATAGCCAATGGCTTATTTACAGCTACAGGAGGATTGCTGGTGGCTTTTGTGTTTATTGAAAAGGCCCACATGAACGAGGCTGCAACCACGTCCAATGTTGCTACAAACCTACTGCTTCAGCGGGCACCCCTCACAGGTAGTCCAAGCCTTCTACACACTTCCTCGTCTACAAACTCCTACTAACCTGTCCATTTTCCAGCTGGACTCGTTAATGCTGGTCTAATCTTCTTTACGTTCCTCGTGTCGCTACCTAGCCTTCTGCTGCCCAACAACAGCCTGTGGCTGAAGTTCCATAGTTGGCTAGTCATAGGGTGTGCCATGGTGACACTCATCCTCGGACTGGACATCTGGTTCTCGACCTTACAGACACGCGCCAGTTTGGGGATCATGTGGGGCCAACAGACTTCACATATGCAAAGCTTGCTACAGCAGAAAGTACGAAGGCCTCGCAATCTGTCAGCGAAGCTCAGTCTAACATTTCAATAGTTCAACTGCTGTGGATATTCTGGCCTTCCGTCCCAGCGGGATGCAACTTGCACAAGCCCCGCCATGATGGCTCAGATGCCAAATTGCGTAGGGCCTTTCGGCAACTTCGCTAATGGTTTCCTGGATCTGATCTTTACCGCTATGTTTGGCTTAGTTGGTGAGTAGCCGTTCTTTGGAGAATCGAGTTAGACTAACTTAGGTAGCTCTTGATACAATTCTCTTCTTGTGTACTATCATGGTCTTGAAAAACCGAGCAGAGAAGGAGAGATACCGTCATATCGACGAGAAGATTGGTCCGGCTACTATATGAAATGTTGGGTTGCATAGCTCTTTTATAGATTCGGATCTTTGGCGGTGTTACTTTCTGTATTCCATCTCGTCGTACGTTATGATAATTGCTATGTCTGAATGTGTTTCTTGAATGCTGCAGATTCATTACTTTATAGTGTGTAAACCGCCCCTCAAAGCAAAACAGAGATCTAAGCTTCGGAAGTTTGATATTCTAAATGTTTTCGTTGCCGCGCCTGTTGACATAGAGAGGAGAGAATACTGTTGAGCTTTACCATTCGTTAGGCAGCATCATAGAGCTTTTGATATTCCTCAAACCGCAAAGAAGCTTTGCAAATCGAACTATTGTCAACCTCAAATCAAAGTATACTTTTCGTTTTATGAAAAGGGTGGCCTCATAGAAGTACCTAGATGAGGTAGGGTTCGGGTGACCTAACGAAGATGATGATGGTTGCTGAATTCGGATAGCTGAAGCGACTCATCTTCTTTTTTTCAAATTTTACGTGCTTATGCAGCCTAAGAGTATGAAACATGATGCTATCTACCTAAATAGTAGCATTGTAGCGCTGTGTGTATGCTAAAGAATGTAAATTACATGACTTTTAGCCAATAGCGATGCTTAACGTTGCAGTCACATTGTGTCATGGTGCTAGGTAAAGCATTTCCTATTAAAAGAGTAATCTAGGCCCTTGCAGGCTAGATATATACCATTTTCGTCTGGCATAAGCCGGCAATAGAAGGCGGTCTATTGCAGGTTTCGGGATAGAAATCGGGGGACCTCTACACTATAATTATTGCCGACGTGGAACGCTCTGAGTAAGAGGTTAAAGAGATATTTAAGTGATTCCAATTGAATTTCCCAGAAGCCCGAAGCCCGAAATTCGGAAAAACCCCTATAGAAAGAAACATGAAGAGCCGTCCTGCGCGCCTTCCCCCCCACCCTGCTTGCACCAGAGCGAAACTCAATATTAGCAATAACTCAGAAAAACTCAAAATGTTGCAAAGAATGATGATAGAAATTGAAACAGATTGATATGATGAACTTAGCTTGAATTCATTGACGAGCAAATGATTGCAAAATAACGTTGTCAATCTATTTTGCAGTCAACAAAAATTGTCTACATTCAGACTGATCGTCGAGCCGAGTTTTCATACCTACTTTCTGACCCGCCCGAGTACTCGATACCAATGTCATGACCCGGCCCGAATACTCGATAGAATATCAATCTCGTGACTCGGCTCGGTATCGACCTCGAGCCGGGTCAGGATCCGGGTTCCCGACTCGACCCGCCAAGCAATCAAAAATTCAGGGTCCAACTACTGATAGAAGTTTCCCGAGCAGGTTCAGAGCTCATGGCCCATGAAGATACTGGCTACTACTAATAGGGATTTCCCGAGCAGAATTCACGGTACTATTGATAATGCAACAGAGTAATGCAATTGATTAAAGCTTATGCTTGTAATTACTAGGCTCAGGAAATCCCTATCAGTAGTAGTCAGTATCCCTATGAGTCATGATCAATACTCGTGAGGAAACCTTTATCAATAGTAGTCAGTATTCTCATGAGTCATGATCAATACTGATGGGGAAACCTCTATTAATAGTAGTCAGTATTCTCATGAATCATGATCAATACTCGTGAGAAAATCTCTATCAATAGTAGTCATTATTCTTATGAGTATGATAATAAATTGACATATAGAGATTAAATCAGAGACTAGAGTCAGAAGCTGAGTTGAAAATCAGATCTGAGTTAGCTTTGAGACTCTGTGACTTTGTCAAGACATCATTTAAATCACATCATATCTGCAATATAATATATCATGAATTATGTCATGTTTGACTTAACAATGCTTAACAAACTTTTTATAATTGATTAATTTTCTTAAATTATCAAGAACTTTTTAATAATTAACTTTATCATTTGATTTGATTTAATTTTGATTTGAATTCATACATTCTTATGACATTGATTTAGATTCAATTCATGAGAGAAACTATGCTATGTGTATCGAATGAACAAAACTCTCTGAGAAAGAAAATCACTCATCAACTATATGATGACTTTACATTGTCAAAACAATAAAATTGACACTATGTTATCAGTAATGAATCTGTAGCTTTTATTCAGCATGTGATGCTTAAGTAAACTCTTGATGAAAGTATCTGTGCTGTTTGATTATGATGCATCATCTTTGCTCTGCTCTTCATTGATGATATTTTATACAAATGATGTTTTGATTTAATTCTTGATTCAAAGATAAAAGATATTTTCTTTGCATTCATAATGCTCATGATTATAATGTTAAAAACTATGTTTTCTTACTCAATCATTGTCATTCATTGAGCAGAGAAATATGTAATAAAAGAGAGATGTATATGATGAGAAGATAAAGTATGATTATATTAAATAATCCTATTCTGCTCTTGATTTGATTTATGTTACGTAGAAGTTAAATAGATTGTTAGTATAAATGTGCAATCACAATCATTTGATGCATGACTCTGATTAATAGTAAAGAATGCATTCTGATCATTCTTATGAACTCTTAATTTTTCACGTAGATAAATGTATAATCTGACATCAAGTAAAGAAGATGAGTTCAAGCTCTTTCAATATATCAGCATGATTGATAAGTTACTACTTCTTCAAGCACTGTAATCACAACTCTCAGACTCATTATTTGAAATAATTATTCTATCTGATATCTTTTCATCAATTACTCAATGACATTGTTAATGTAATGAAAATGTTTCAATATTGACACAGTTGATGAGTTGTAAATTCTTCAATCACTTGTAATCACAATTCACAGACTCTTCATCTGAGTTATCTTTTTCACTAGTAGTATTTTCTTATCTCTTACTGACATTGACATGTCATTAATTTTCTTCGTAGATTAATTGTGACTGTTAAAAGAAAGTGTTGTCACATGAGTGAAAACTTTGCATGATGACTTTTTTGATCATACAATGTTCTAACATCATTTGAACTGCATTGAATTGAAATCTCTTAATTCTTCTGACTTTTATTTGAACACAGAATAGATTCAAAAGATTCGTAGTCAACATCATGTATAAATGAATCTTGTTATCAATCTAACTTTATCATAATATATATTTATTTTATGTTTGCTTAAAATATCATATTATCATATCATTTTTATAAATCTTATTTATTCATTTAATAAATTTAATTATTTGATTTGATTTGAATTCATACATTTTTATGACATTGATTTAAACTTAATTCATGAATAATAATAAATTCATACATTCTTGTGACATCAATTAAGTCAACTCATGAGAAACTTTATGCTATTTATATTGAGTGAACAAAACTCTTTGAGATAGAAAATCTCTCGCTGTTTATACAACTGCTTCACGCAGTTGAAACTATCATTATGAAACTATGTATCAAATTAGTTCACGTTGATCACATGTTAAAGAATGAGTAATTCAATCACTTTAAATTGCTTTAGAAACTTCGTTTTCATCATCATTCTTGCAGCTGCTTTAAGATTCTTCATGATAACGATGATTATTTAATAGTTCAAGAAGTCAATGTTTCATAGCATTCTTGATTGCAGATGCAATCAGTTCAAGCAATGCATGAGTACATGTTTCGTCGTTTGATAATTTCAATCACAGTTGCATTGCACACTATCTGCATCTGAAACATTTCTGAAGTGCAAATAAACATTCAAATTTATGTGTTCAATTTTGATGTAAGTGATGAAAGTGCTTTTAACTTTCTGAAAATCATTTTGCATCTTTATCATCTTGTTAAACAGATGCAATCTTTGTGTCAAGATGATGTAAACATCTGCGATGCATTTTCTATATTTTTCTCATTATTGCTTTCACTGACTTCTGTGATATTGCACTATTGTGATGCTGTCACTAGTTGAAATCATTGCAGCGAGAACTAATCATTCATGTTTCATCTGTATTTTCGCATTTTCTTGAATTAAGTTGTTCAGAAGTGTCACTTTCTTAATGATAAAAGAGCGAGAAATGATGTAATTGACATTCATCAGATGAGCGCATATCAGTTTGCATATTTATCTGATTTTCTGCATATAATTATTAATTCAACTGCGTAACGTGATCTTGTCTTGCAGCATGTTCAAATAAACATGCAGTGAGCTTGTGTACATTTCTGCTTTCAGAATCTTGATGCTTACTCTTTTGAATATTTTTGCAACGTGACACAGAGTTTGATTCTATAGTGTTTCAAGTCTGCATTCTTTGTCTGACAGTTTTCTTTCTTTTTCTCGCTGATGTTAAACTGATGCTTCAAATGCAATTTCTGATCTTACTACTACTGAGTATATCTGTTTTGCTTTTGTGAAGATTGTCTCTCATGTAAAGACTTTAAGTTGACTAAGTGCTAGCATTCATGTAACGTGATTCACTTCAATTTGACGAAGATGCATGTTTCATTGCAATTTCATGTTCAGTTATACTTTCAGAATTTACATGTTTAATTTTGACTTAATAATTGAATCTTTTATTTGTATGTTAATTATCATGTCAAATCTTTTTGATTTTCTGATGAAGTGCATAAATTCATACTTTTCTGATGCAAATGTTACATCATGAGTGCAAGCTTATTTCGCGCAAACATCATGCACTCTGCTCAATGTTTTGCAAATTTCTTCAATGAATTTATCATATGTTAGAATGTTAATGTCATTTACAAAGTCAAGCACTTTGATCTTAATTTTTAGTGCTTTGCACTTCTCAATCAGACTTGCGTTGAAGAATAGAAAAAGAATCAATAAAATGAGAAATTTCTGTGATATGTCTGTATTTATTTCATGCATGTCACTCATTTGCTCATTGAATCTCAGCAATATTTCTCAATTCTTAAGAAAGCTGCATACTCATTTGACTATGTAGTCTGAAGTTCTTTTCATTTTCAGAATATGCAGAAGTCTGATGTGTAAGACTTGATTAAATGCTTCAATGATATTTAGACTTAGCATGAACGTTATGTATTTAATTTTGCAACTTCATATCATGTGAATCTGATCTACTAGTAAATCTAATGTTGAGATCATGAATTGCTTGCATCTCACTTTCATTTGAGCATCAGATAGCATGTGATGAGTTTCAGCTATATTGCTCAATCTTTTAGTCATGATTGACTTTAGAGCTTTGCTCATGATATCAAGCAAAGCAATAAGTTGATATATCTTTAAATCAATATAATTACTCTTGTTTAATTTACATAGTACTATCATTTGAGTCTTTTTGAACTGCTTTGAATGATATTTGTGTATTACATATGCATTGAATAAACTCATCAGTATTGAGATCAGTTTTGCAAGATCTGTCTGCAGCGCTCTGTTCAGAATGTCTGAGATGTCTGATGCTTTGTCTGCTTTTACTCTTTTGATTGTTTGTCTCACTTTATTCTTTAAGATGCGTGAATCAAATGACATTGTCAAGAATATAAATGAGTCTGCAATGTCATTGATATTTATTTAAGAAGATGAAAGAAAGAATTTTTCTTGCAATATCTTGATTTTTTTCTCGAACGTCATTGTCATTTGATCAATGTCACTTTGCTTTAATGATGAAAACTGAGAAAGTTTTTTAAATAGCTGACTTTCAATTCTGACTCATTTTGCAAAGCATCATATTGACTTAAGTGCATCGCTCAACTCATGCATTTGTAATCTGAAATGTGCGCACTTTGCTTGTTAAATGATCTTGTTTTTATGATCATTATGTTTCAGATATTTATTTCACGCATTTAATGTATTTTGTATTTTTTATATGATTTGCAGTCGTCTTAATTTCATTACTATTTCTGAGCAGTTTGAATTTCAGAAGTTTTTTGCTCAATTTGATGACTTTGTCAAAAAAGTAAATTTCTCAATGATCTTTTGTAACATCTTAATAACTTTGCACATTCTTTCGTTTATCATCATCTTGCTGTTCAAAGAATGATTCAACGAAAGATGCATATACAAATATGCACTCAATGCTTCTGTGTTTATTTTCTTTCATAATTATCAAATTGAAAATTGTACTGAAGTTGTTTATAAACAAAGTTCTGTGACAATCAAAAGATGATTTGATTCTTGATGCAAATCAATGTGTATCTTGCACTTACGTGTCATGAACTGTATTTTCTCGCTGCTAAAGACTAAATTAATAGTTGTAAACTGATTATAAGTCTTGCAAGTAATAATGTCTGATTTCAGCAATAATTTCAGCTTAGCATTAGTAATGATATCAAGTAAACTGTTGATCATTGCGTGTCAAGTGAAGCATCTTCATTCTTTTTAATGAGAATGATGTAGATTGAAATCTCTTATAATCAGTTGTTTGCAATCGTCTTTAAGTAACTCACTCAAGCGAGAAATGATTGAAGATTTCTTTATAAATGTAAAGAACAGTGAACACAAATTGTAAATGTTTATAAGTTGTAAAGTCTGCATTTTATTATTTGTGTTACGAGTTAATATTCTGATTAAGCAAATGTTTGACTCAACTGTTTCTATCATTCATTGATTGAGTTTTAAGCATTTGTTTACATATATGCAAGTTCTTGACTGTGATGACGTGTTTTTCACTAGGTAAAAGAAGTTGTGAGCTGAGTTAAATAATTGCATATTATTAATGTTATGACTCTGCTTCTGTATGATTACAATGTCAAAATCATGAACTTCTTTATTGATTAAAAATAATTTTTGAATTTTCAATGATTTTCTGATGTTGTACTGCAGTATTTGTAGAAAAGATTGTTTCATCATAAAGTTATCTGTAACTGTTGTTGACTTTACAAAGAGAAGAATCTTTGAATGCTCTCAATCATCAAGAATTTGTCTCATTTTCTGATTTATCATTTCTGACTCTGCTTAAGCAACGTCTCATCTGAGTCGCTACTTACATAAAAGAAATGATCAACGCGTCTCTTCTTGACTTCTATCATTTATCATGTTGATTCATAAGTAATCAGACTGCGTGTTTTCAGCATAACTATCGTTGAGCTCGACTTCAAGATTCATGAACTCTCTCAGTTCAATGAACTTAAAGACTTCATTGAACTCGCAAAGCTTAAAAACAGCGAAGAGCTTAAGAATTGCAAGAGTATGCAATTGTATTTAGATGCTTCTGAATATTTGAACGATTTATTTCTATAAATTTCAAATGCTTGTTTCATTTGCTGTTGTCATTTGAGACAGATGCATCTTCAGAATTCGTGATTTTTGTTGCTGTTAATGCAACATCTTTTATTTGAAAACATTATGCATCTTTCAATGTGATGTTTATCTGCGCACTTGACGCAGTGTTGATTCTTTCTGCAAAATCTGATCATGTGATCAAATTCTTGATATTTAAAGCATTGTGTGATGCAACAGTTCTTCTTGAACAGTTTGCATGCATATTTATGATATGCATTTAGCATACTTACGTTCATCAATTGATTTATTATTGCTTTGATTGCTATCTTCACGATGAGCGATAAATGAGTCTTTTCACTCTTTGCTACTTTCTTGAGTCAGACTATTCTTAGAATCTTCAGATTCTCATAAAGTCTTGTGTTATTCTTTATCAGCTTTCTAATGACTTTCTTCTGATTGCTTGTGTCAATTGTAATGCACATCTTATGTGTCAGCATTACAAAGATTCGTTGCAATATGCATGTCAAGTTCATAATTTCTTTTGCTCATTCTTGAATCTTTTTCAGATTTGCTTGTGCATCTGAGCTGACTGCATGAAGAAAAATGTCTTTATTACTCAGCTTGCAAAGAGACATGATCAGATCTTGTTGACTCATTGACATATTTACTATTCTTTAAAGAATCTGCTCAATGATCTTCTTCTGCATCTTCTTTATTTCTTCTCTGTCTGCTATTTTTATCATGACTTCATGTTTTTTATGAAGCGATGACAATTTCTCTTTGAGACATTACTTTCTCATTGATAATTCTTCTCTTGTCATATTTGCTCATGATATGATTTTCAATGAGAAACGCGTATTTCTCTGCATTTGTAACTGCTTGCTTAGCAGTTGAACTGATATCTTTAGTTTCTGTACATTCTTTGCAATGAATGCATTCTGAGTTGCATGATGTTTTTCTTCTGATTCAAGTTGAAGATGATGCATCAGCTTCAATGCTATTTCTTTTCATAAGTAATCTTTGCTCATCTTTTTCTTTAACATTAATGTCTTTATTAATAGATTGATAATGTCAGTTATCTTTTCTTCATCATTGTGTAAGCATTACAATCTTACATCACTGTTTTCTTGCAATATATTAACATCACTTGCAATCATTCTTAAACTTACGTTGCTGTAACTTGTGCAATTCATCATTGTTTGATCATTCTTTAGATTCACTTTGTCTTGCATATAGTGCTCTTTTTCAAGATTTGTTGTGCATGTGTTGTGATTATTTTACTTAATTCATGAAAGAAACTATGTTATGTATATTGAATAAACAAAATTATTTGAGAAAGAAAATTACTCATCAACTACATAATGATTTCATGTTATCAAAACAATAAAATTGATACTATGTTATCAGTAATAAATTTGTAGCTTTTATTTAGCGTATGATGCTTAAGTAAACTCTTGATGAAAGTGTTTATGCTATTTAATTATGATGCATCATTTTTGCTTTGCTCTTCATTGACAATATTTTATACAAATGATGTTTCAATTCAATTCTTGATTCAAAGATGAAAGATGTTTTCTTTGTGTTCATGATGTTCATGATTATAATGTTAAAAACTGTGTTCTCTTGCTTAATAATTATCATTCATTAAGCAGAGAAATATGTGATGAAAGAGAAATATATACAATAAAAAGATAAAGTGCAATTGTATTTAATAATTCTATTTTGCTCTTGATTATTAATCATTTGATAAAATCAGTTAAAACTGACTATCAGCTTATTAAGTTAACATCAGTCAAAAATATCTGTTTAGTTGAACTTCTAGCTCACAAGCTTTAATAATCACTTATCAACAACTAATAGCTAGCTACAATCACTTGTAACTCTTGATGATAGTCATTTGCTTTTTATGCTCAAATAATACAATGCACAATGTGTATCATCTGATTAATGTTCACATTCAGCGCTCATTATTATCAGTATGTGAAATTTGTAATCTGTGCATATTTCTTGACAAATACTTATTACGTTATTATTTCATGATAGATAAATTGAGATATTTTACTCAGATTTATCTCGTTATTGCATTAAAACATTATGTCATGTACTGCTCAAAAGTTTTAGTTTCTTGAAGACAAGCTTGTGTATTTCATAGTATCTTGTATGATTCTTCATTCTTGCAAGCACGTTGTATAAGTTACTTGCAATCAATAGAACTAAAAGCATCAAAGCAACTTACGATTGTGTTCATTGTTCATATACAAAATATTCTACTACTATCACTCAAGTTCTATATAATCACTCTTACTTTCTCGTTGAACATCAACATTGATGTTCAATTTCTTCTTTACTCTCTTTAAAAAAATCTGATATTCATCTTTAAACATTAATACACATTCACTTTCATTTGCTCTTCAATAATACAAAGTCTTAGTGTTTATCTTCAGCTGCTTACGAAAGTTGTTGAATGATTAAGCATAGCTTATCTTTCGATTATCTTTCATCTTCAATGTTCATAATTGATATGTATCTTTGACTTCATCAAGCGAAATCTGATCAGATTCGACTTCAATTATATCTTTGAATTCTTCAGATATTTATCTTGCATTAGTTATTGCTCATTTCTATAGCTGAAAAATGAATGTTCACATTTGAATCATTCTTCTGATCTTGATTCTGTTTATCATTCAATATTTCTTGAAGTGTTTTATGTTCATCACTATTCATCAATTCTGATTGATTTGTTGTATTCTTTGTCTTTTCTATTGTGATTTCTGTGTTGTTTGACTTTTTGAGCTGCGATGTTCAATTTCTTATGAGACTAAAGATCTCATTCATAAAATACATCAATGAGTATCTTGAATCAGTGAAAGAAGAGAAAGAATGTTTTCTGATGATTTTTCAAGATGTGTTAATAGTCAGTAAATCATTTATCTGATTGCAATTGAAATTATACGTCGCAGAGATGTTGTTGAATACGTTGTTTTCATGATATTCAACATGACTTATGACACGTTTATGCAGCATGCTCAATATCAAATTTCTTCAAGTCTCAATTTGCTTTCATCAGCTCTTGATCATTTACTTATGTGTTACTGTCACATGTTAATCAATCATTGTTTAATCATTTTAAAAATAAAGCACAAAAGAACATTAACAGTTAAGATGTTATACTTTCTACTGCAGCTTCTTCTCATTTCTCGATCTTCTTTTGATCACTTGTTCATTCGCTGATGACATGTTGAATCGCGATTGCTATGAGTATCATGATTTCATCTTTCAGCTCAGCAAACATGATTCTTGTGTTTAATAGTTAATCAAGACTACGATTTTCTTAATGAAAAATGAGACAGCAGTGATCTTCATGATCATCGAGGCTAGAAAACAACATTCTTCAAACTAAGTACATGTCAGTCAATGCATCACGTCTGTGAAAATGTTTATCTTTTCAATATCAGAACTGATGAAGTTATCATTAACTAACAATTTGACAACATAGTTCAATGTATTGACTTTCTCATAAAAGACATAATAATTATTCATTACATCTTGAATCTGAAACATTATTTATGCTTAATATTGTTCAATAGAATCATATAACTGTGTCTATCAATTTATTGATGATATGACAAGATTTGAGTTGCACATTATCTTTCAAGCTTCGTTTATTGTTGATCTTTTTACAATAAAGTAGTTCATTCGTGATCTGTATTTTAATTGATGTGCGCGATCTCTGTTTCAGAAATTGTGCATGAGATTGCTTAAGAGAACTCATTGCAGCTCTGATTATGACGTTATGCTCTCTTTTATTTCACACGTCATAATCATTGTCAGTAGAATGAATTCTATGTATCTAAGCACATCGATATGAGCTGCAGTAAAGACTGTTCTTGATCATCATCTGAATTTTGCTCAAAGAATTTTTCTAAAGTTGTCATCTGAATCATTAGTCTGTGCTGCGTTGTATCATGAATTTAATGCAAGAAAACTTGATGAAAATTCTGTTAATCTTTAAGACTTTAAGATTTGCTCATTGAGCTGAAAAGATGATGAGATTGATAACGATGAGTGAGAATGCTGTTTACGCTGATGCATTTTTTTCTTTGACAAGATGTTCTTGAAAAATCGAATTACTTTAGTGAACTATGTTGAGATCATATTAACTGAGAATATACATAATGATATTGACATTGATTTTGTCTTCTTCTGCAGTCGTTTTGCAGATCACTGTTTTTAAGATGATAAATCATCATTTGAGCTGTTCAATGTATCAAGAAACTTACATTCTTATCTTTTAAATCTGAATTCAGATTCTTTTAATGATATGTCAAGATTATCACTTACTTTCTCAACTCTTCTTTTGACATTTCGTTGATAAATGAACTAAACATGATTATTGAATCAGTTAACTGCATATTAACAATTCATAATACATGCTACACACTTAACTATTAATTGCAGTGTTTAAGTTCTTCTTGTTCTTATTACTTGTCATGATAATTTATTTAGAAAATGATGCAAAATAATGATTAATACATGATGAATTAATGAATGCAATCAAGTTCTGAGATAAAAGAAAAAAAGAGTGAAGAAGAAAAAGACATGATGCATACTTATTTACTTGAAGATATGCAATTTCTGAAAGCGTGTAATTCTGTTGTTGTTAACACTACTATGTTTGATTATTAATTGAGAATGAGTAAATTAACATCTTAATGCTCATTTATTCTGTTAGATTCATGTTTTAACTTTGTTGCATCAAGATTGTGATAATGTTTTCATGATTTACTCAAAAATGTAGATAGATTTGAAAATTTGCAATAATTTATCATTGCATATGCAAACTGAAAATGCAAACTGCGAATCTTATTGCTGAAGAACTTTGAGCTCAAGCTGACTATCAAAGATAAATTTAAGAGAAAATTCAATAAAGTATCTTTACACATTATGCAAAGTGAGAATGCAAACTGCGAATATTATTGCTGAAGAACTCTGATTATCAAAGATAAATTTCAAGTAATTTATGATAAATTTATTTTTGCATATGCAAACTGAGAATGTGAACTGCACATTTTATTGCTGAAGAACTTTGATTACTTAAGATAAATTTCAAAAGATTTATGATAATTTGTCTTTGCATATATGAACTGAGAATGCAAACTGTGCATTTTATTGCTGAAGAACTTTAAGTCTCACTCATCACATAATCAAAATTCAATGTACATGATGTTGCAGTTAAATTTAAACATGCAGTTTGCTCTTCATTATGCTTAATGACTTCATAGACGAGAATGATGAACGAAAATGTACAAGAAGAATCATAATATCTTTCATCAAGTTTATTTTCATCATATCATGCTTGACAAAGCTCAGATCATCAAGAATTATCTGTTTTAAAACTTTATAGTTTGCAAAAATTTGATGAGAAAGCATTGTTGAATGATTAGAATCAAGTAGAAGAATTCTTTTCATTCTTCAAGTTTTTTTGCGTTTCATATACAGAAACTGTTGAGATGTTCAAGAAGAATTTCATTGATTCAAGTAAAATACAAAATAAAATGAATAATGTCATTTATGTGAATGAAGTTGAATCAGCTGAGCTGAGTGCGTATGTGCATGCGTGCATGCAGTGTGCAAACGACGTGTTAATTGCTGATCAAGAAGTACTAAAAAGCAAGAAAAGAAGAAAAGCGAAAAGAAAGTAGCGATGTGAAAGAAACAATGTGTTAAAAGAAGAAGAAAAGAAGAAGAAAAAAGTTTAAATTCATGAAATCACAATTAATATCTTTCTCACTCTCAACTTACAATCTCTCATCATTGATGTTTTCTCATTAACATTTTCATTCTTCTTGCTTTCATTCATCAGAATAAACAACTTTTTATTCTTTTTAACGTTCATTGATTTAAACAGTTGCATCAACTTCATCAAGCTCAGCTGATTCAAAATCTGAATGTTATTAATGATGTCATTAACGATCTTACGCTTGCTGTTTTGCAGCATCTACAATTTCTTGTCGACGCTGTTCTTGATAACAAGATGAATAATGAAAAATTTGAAAAATTGATTGATGCAAAAGACGTGACAGAAAACTTGTTGTTTCATGCTGCTGTTTTATCACAGATCGACGCAGATGATGTGCAAGATCAATTTCTTGTTGATGTTATTTTAAATAATATGATGAGTGATGAAGATTTCAAAGAACTAATCAATGCAAAAAATGTAACAAAAGACTTGTTGTTTTACATTGCTATTTCATCACAGATTGATGCAGATGATGCACAAGATCATGATGAGATTAAACTTAATATCATTGCATTTGAGAAAGATGATCATGATCTTCATGATTGAATTGTTGCGAAATGTGATGATGATATAATCGCGAGTTTTCTGACTCATTTTATCATGATAATTGACAAAGATTCAGTCATGCTGTTGAAACAAATGATTCAACACTTTCATGCTGTTTTGCAATTAACTTGTTCTCAAGTCAGAGAATTCATGACATGATAAAAGCTTACAGCATATGAAACTGAGTGAAAACAATGATCTTCTTGTTCAACTTCTGTATCAATCATAACTTAATTTGCATCTGCATCATTGTCATTTTTGAAAACAAAAGAATCAAGTTATTGAAATTGATTCATTTGAAATCTTGTTCAAGATCTTTGCAAGTGCGTGAGAAAGTTCTCTCACTATTTTCAACATTCATCTGTAATTCTTTTAACTTATTGCATAATTGATACTTGATGTAAATGCTGTTACAATCTAAACATGCAGTTTGCTTTTTATCACACTTAATGACTTCATAAATGAAAGCATTAAGACATTCTTTGCAATAAACATGAAAACAGCTGATTACTCAGAATTCATTTGAAGAATCGCAGCATTTGTAACAGAGATTTTTATTCTTGAGATCATCATTAATATTTAAATTCAACTCTCAGTTTAATGTTAAATATATTCTCACACTTGTAGTTTTGTTCTTGAGTTTTGCTTGCATCTCTTTATACTTTGCAATAATGAGACAGTTTACATCTTGTACTTCATGAGAAAATAGCTTTATACACAGCGTATTAAATCAATTTATAAATGATAGTCATTGAATCATGAACACAGTGAGAAGTTTATCAAATTTTCTGATGATTTTCTGTAAATCATCATTCATCTTAATACTCTGCTTGCATTTTAAAGCATTGAAAATCAATCTACTCATGATTGCATCAATTTATTTAAGCTCTTTAACATTGATAGAAATCTTGTTTCATCAACAAAATTGCTCATGATTTTCATTCAAAGAAGTAATTATGCTTGAATAAAGAGTCTGTAAAGCAGATGTTGCAAATGACAATCTCATCATTAAAAATCTTGACAAAGATTGAATAATGTTTATTAAAAGATCTCTTGATGATTGAGTGTCTTTTTCATGAGTGTCAATTACTTCTTCTTTGCAAAATCTTCGTTGCTAAAGAGTAAGTTTTCGCTGATGATGTATCAAAGACTTTGCTTTAGAACTAAAATGTTGCAAATATTGTTAATTCAAAAAGTAATAAAACTTTTGCTCATTAATCATGAAATTTTCTTCATAAGTCTGTATAACACAGACATGATCTTTGCTATTAATGAAATCAGAGTATCAACGTGTGCTTTCAGTTACTTTTTTACTCTTCTTGAATTTTCATTCTTGAGTTCTGCATGCATGTAATCTTTCTCAATCTAGTTATTGCATCTTGTTATGAGTCTGCATAAAGCGAATCATATGAATGTATTCTAACTAGAAGTTCAAAGCTGAAGTAGAAAGAAGATGCAACACAACGTGAGTTTTACTCACGAAGACACGCTAGATCGCTAGCGTGTCAACAACAGTTCTACTCACAGCTTTATACTAGTCTATGTTAGACTAATCAGGCTAATCAGAAGTATCAAAGATGCATGCTTGCAACATTACTCTCTCTCTTCATCTAGCAATGTTCTCATTGCTGCAGTTCAATCAATCGATTCTTGTTGAGTTGATTTCTACTTTGATTTGTTTAAACACTTTTGATGAAAGTCATTTACAATCTTCAAGCAGTCTTCAAACTCATTTTCATCGACATTGTATCAATGTAAATCGACGTCATAGTCTTTTCAATTGACATGATATTGCAGTCGTCTTCTGTAGTGTCTGAAGTTCAGTATGTTCTTCACTTTTCATTCATCTTCGTCATCTATCACTATAAAATCAGATGATTCATTTCGTTGTTCTTTCAGAAAGTCTTTCAAATTCAGTCGTAGCAGATTTGAAGCGAACTTTGAATGAATCTTCATTGTCAATAACAGTTTCAGTCAATATGCATGTTCAATCTCAGTCAGAATCTTGAAAGATTCTAGCATCTTATCGTTCAGCTTCTTTGATGATCTTGCAATCATAATGTTTCTAGAATTCAGAAACATCATGTCATTTATCTTGTAGATTATTTTCTTTCAATGCTTGTCAATCTGTTTCTTCATTGTGACTCTGACTCTTGCTAATGTCTGTTTGATTAACACTAATGATCATTTCATGTGTTCAAATATATTCTCTGCTTTGCCTGCTTAAATTTTAGCTTGAATGATCTCATATTCAGTTGAATTCGAATTGAAGCTCATATGAGAGTGAAATTTCTTATTTAGAAAGAACGCTGATTGTTTAATTGATGACGAAATAGCATTGTTATTGACGAATTCAGTCATAAATAGTCAGATGAATCAGTCATCTTGCATGTATAAGCAGTAGCTTCGTAGATATCATTCTACATTCTGATTCACTCTTTTCGTTTAATTGTTGATCTGTGAGTGATAGTTAATAAATAGTTTCATCTTAATATTGAGTCTCAGACATAGAGACTTTCAGACAATCAATATAAATTGCAAATCTCTATCAAACACTATTGATCTTGATAGCTCATGAATTCTGAAGATTCATATCAGCAGCAGCTTGACTGTTTGTTTAGCGAAAGTTTCTTTGTCATCTGATCAACAGAATATATAGTGACGTTCTTTAGACAATCGATCTACCACTGTCAGAATCGCGTTGCTTTCATCACTTTTCAATAAATTGATAATGAAATTCAATAATATGTCTTGTCATCGTTGTTCAGATATAGACAATAACTTCAGTAGTTCATTGATTCAATCTCTTGATATCTTTGACCTACAACAAACGTAACAGTTTCAAATGTAGTGTTTGATTGTTGTTTTCATCTTTGATTAGCAATATGATCATCTTAACAAGTTTAACGTTTAATTTATATCAGAATGATCACTGATTAAAAGATCATGTGCTTTTCTTATCAATTGAGTAATCATTGACTGAGAAACTCACAGTCTATCATTCTTTCAGAGTACTTCGTTCAGTACTCTGCAATTGTCTAGACTCATATCTTGACAAGTTCTTCTGTTCTGTTTTATGACTGTTCAAATATCAATACATTGTTAATTCATTTGATTTTCGACTATAATTCAATTCTAAATAGAAATCATCTCTTCAATCAAATCTTCATTAGCTTTTGATTTCTGTTTTGAATCTGAGTCAAATATGAGCAAGATTTGAATCAGATCTTGATCATCTTCTATTGATTGCAGTTTAAATGTGCTTGCTGACAATAGCATCTGATGCTGATATAACTTTCAATCATCATTTGATTCAACTGATTTGACGTCTGACATTCTGATCAGCGCGTCTGCTTTCAGATTCTGCTTTTCTGATTAATATATGATCTTGAAGTTATATTTGAATAACTTCTCAGCTTATTTAGTCTGTTGTCTGATCAGTTTCTTAATGATCATGAAGTACTTCAAATTCAGGTGATTGATGAAGATCTTGATTGAAATATCAGTACATTTTAATTTGAAACATCAATGCTTCAAGCATTGAATAATAGTCAAAAGCTCTTTGTCGTAGATCTCATAGTTGCATTCTGCAGAAATCATGTTCTTGCTATAGAAGATCACTGAGTGTAAAATGTCTTCATCGTCATATTGAGACAATACTTCGTCGTTGACATAGTTCAAGAAGTTCATTTTCAGAATAGCTTTTCTGATTGAATCAAAATGCTTCAGAACGAGAACTGTCATCATTTATTGCTTCAGTTTCTCAAAGATTGTCTGACAGATCTCTGTTCATTCAAATGAATAATTTTTTCAAATCAGCTTTATCATAAATTAAGTGATCTTTGAGAAGTTCTTTATGAATCATCGATAGAAATTGCAGAAGTCAATGAAGATCTGTACATAAATCAACGATTGAGACACTTTTCAACTTCAAATCACATCTACTTTTTGAGAATTCATTCGTAGATCATTGATGAATATCAGTAGTTTTAGAAATGAGATCTTCTGAATCTTGAATTTGCACTTGTCAATGTCTATCTGCAGATTGACTTCACGAAGCTTGTTTAGCATCTCTTTCACATAAGTTTTATGTTTCTTCAAGATCTTACTGTAGATGAGAATGTCATTCAAATAAATCTGACAGAATTTATACAGACAGTTGAACAACATGTAGTTGATATAGTGCTGAAAGAATGTCAATTCATTGATTAATTTAAAGAGCATTACTCTATATTTATAGACATCGAAGAAAGTGATGAATGTGATTAGATTCTCACTTTCAGAACTCATGCAAAGCTTATTGAACATGATGATAATGTTAAGTTGAATCAAATATTTACTGTCTTGAATTCAAGCGAGTACTTCGTCTATCAAGAATATTGAATAACGATTTCTTTTAATCAGAGCATTTAGTTTTCAATAATTCATGCAAAAGCGAAGACTATCATCTTTCTTTTCGATGAATAGTATTAACGAAGCGAATGAAGCTTTGCTGAATGTAATAAACTTCTTCTTCAAGTTCTTTTCTAGATACTTCTTGATCTTCTACAACTTGTGACTTAACATGAGATACAATTGACTTTTAGAAGATTGACTCTCATCTTTTACTTCAATCTTATGATCATATGATCAATGCAAGAATAACTGAGTTGTCTTTTCTTTATCAAAAACATTCAGAAAGTCATGATAAACTATTGAAAGCTTCTTCTTCAGTTTCTTTAATGACATGACAGAGATCATTTCATTCAGTTTCGCTGAATCTTTGATCGAGCTAAGCATCTTGTTGATTTCACTAATGATCAATGTAAAGATCTTGACATTCTTCTTCTTGACTAAAGTTCAATAAGCAACGACTTTGATCATGATAATATTAACGAGTTCTTTCTTCTTCAATGACTAAATGAGTTCATGTTGATTGAGATCAACTTGAGTGCTTTGCTTTCATATGAAAACTGATTCAATGAATCAATTCACTGATTTCGAATCTGTAGTTCGCTTTAAGATGATCATTGACATAAACTTCAAGTTCTTTCATTTTATTTTGCAGATCTCGCTTGATTTAAGTTGATGAAATGCTGATTGACTGCTTGCTTTCAAAACAATAAGTTTTGAGATTCGAATATTTGATGAAAATATCAATTAATTGTTTGCAGAATCTATCAAAATTTGATTTCTTTTCAATCAGAAGTTGTCAATGATTATCTTGTGCTGATCTAAATGAGTTATTAATAAAGACATCATTTTATTCTTATGTTCTTGTATAGTGATTGAGATATACAAAGCATGTGTAATAAATCTTCGATTGAGAGTTTTGTCATATAAACGAATCGACTTTGATTTGAACAGTGAAATTGACTGAATATCAAAGCGTTCACATAGCTCTGAAATCAATAAATCATCTATGAACGTCATGTCAGTGACTTTAATGTTTATCAGAGCGAAAGATCGAAATATCTTTTCTAAACTACTCAAGATGACGTTCACAATAAACGGCTTGAAATCAAACGAGTCATCAAGCATACTAATGAAGCAAGATATGAGCATGTCACTCTCAGTCACTACTTTGACGAGAGCAGATCGTTTTTTGAATTCGCTGCAATTTTATGTATCTAAGCTGACTTAAGACAGTTGTGTGCTCTATGTTCTGACTTCTTGCATTTAAAGCAAAGTTCTTTTTTAAACAACTTCTTTCTAGCAGAATCAACGTTCAATATTCTGAGTTTCTTTCATGCAAAGAATGAGACTGAAATTGAGATCATGATCATCATTGAGATGCTAGCGATAAAGCAAGTGACTTGAATCGTTGATGTCTTGAGAGCTGATTGAGCATTCAGTTTCGTCAATTGAACGTCAGCTTGCATGCAGATCTCAACGAATTCATTCAAATCAATGATTCATTCATTGAGCGTTGCTCATTGAAAATCTGAACTGATCTTATGCTGCAAATCATTTAGTAAAGTTTCATTATTGTATTCTAATTCTGCACTGAATCGTTGAAATTTCATTCAAAAGTCATGAAAGAAGATCTTATTTTGATACAGCTTTAAGAACTGTTGTTGAGTCATGTGATGTCAATTGAGATCATCATACATCTTGTTTATGATCGACAACATCTCTTTTGCTTCTAGAAATGAATTCGCGATCGCGTCTCTCATTCAAGATGCTATGTGTTTGATCATTGTTTGATCAACTCAACTTTTCACATATGCAATCTTCAATTCTTCAATAGAAAAATAATTCTTGTTCATCTTCAGCTTGTTTTGCATTCAAAACAATCAATTATTTACATTCTGTCTTGAATCTTCAAACAAAGATGAGTCAGATAGCTTGATTAACTTCAAGAATCAATCTTTTGAAATTGAAGTGCTTTGTCAACTTGATGCAGTCTTTAAATGATGTATAATCACATTCTTGTTTCTTATCTCTTTTTGCAGACGCGTTCTTATAATATTCAACGTTGTCTGAGTAGTCTTCAACTTGATGTTTATCTTGTTGACATCTTTCAACATCTGAATCATGTCATTATGAATTTCGATTTTGATGTCATGCTGATGAGTCATGTACTTGATAAAGATGACAATGTCATCTGTTTTCTTATCAATTATTCAAGCATTCAGCTCTTCATTGATGCTGATCTTGATCATTTCGTGATCAAAAAGCAACGTGTTCATGTTCTTTTTTTCTGTATTCAATGACGCATTTATGTCTTCTTCTTCTAATGCTGTTTGATTCTGTGATAGAAGTGATTCTCTTCTAGCATTTTGAAGTTTGTAGCGAGCAATGCTCACTGATTCTGATTTTGTGCTTCTAGTCATTGTGTGAGTAGAAAATTGCTGATCAAAGTTCAACTGAAATTTCTGATTTCAGTTCTAGAACAACACGTTCATGTTTTTCTGTTCTTCTGTTCTGATGACGAGCTCAGTAAAGAGTTAGTTTAAAGCAACACATTCATGTTTTTCTGTTCTGTTCTAGAAATTTCTTGATTTCTAACAAGTTTTCTAAGCTCGATTTTCAAGTTTTGATTCTGATTCAAGTTTGATGATGTAGCTTGTTTTTATATCGTCTACACGTTGATAGCAAGATTGATGAGCTTTGAACTAATGTTATGAATTTGCATAGAACGAATCATATGAGTGTATTTTAACTAGAAGTTCAAAGCTGAAGTAGAAAGAAGATGCAACACGACGTGAGTTTTACTTACGAAGGCACGCTAGATCGCTAGCGTGTCAACAACAGCTCTACTCACAGCTTTATACTAGTCTATGTTAGGCTAATTAGACTAATCAGAGATATCAGAGATGCATGCTTGCAACACATTTCTTTTCAAGATCTTTCATGATTATAATTTGTGATGTTTGATTGATGACTTGAGCATATTCTCAGATGTTGAAGTAACGAAGATTGATTTTACTACTTTCAAAGTCAGTAAATGAATTAATATAATTTTTACAATTTTCTAGTTACTGATCTGAAGAAAGTCAATTAATGATGAACTAAAAGCAACAGCAGCTCTTTGCTGTCATCTTTATCAGCGCAGTCTGTCAGCATCGCTCATTTTCAATCTCAATTCGTCTCATATCTTCACTATTGTAAAAAATTCTATTCTTCATCACGTTGTAAATTTTCTTCTTAATCAATAATCTTTTATACTTTTTGAATTGCATGTTCAGCAGATTGATTTCTGCTTATCTTTTATTCATAATTAAGTGAATAAAACTCATCAATGATGTTTGATTATCTGATTTCTTCATCATCAGCAACGTTGTAGCATTTCACAACATCAACGATAGTTGATTAACATTGTCATTTCTAATCTCTTCTTGCAACTTTCTTTGACATTAAATGTTTTCATGTGTTCACTCTTAATGTTGTGCTTTTCATCTTTCATTGTTGTTCAATCATTGAATCATGATCATTAATGTCTTATGCAGTCAATTCTGTGATATGCTTTCAATATTTTTGTTGAAGATGACAATAATCTTTGCAATTATCATTTGAAGCTTTTTCTTTGTCAGCTCACTATCAAGTTTTATATCATATATCTTTGAAGATATCATTTTCTTCTTCATTGTCATTATGATCTTACTTTATTTATCATCATCGATCATTAAGTCTTTTTGCATCATCTTTCTGATTCAATTATGTCACTGCAATTCATTGTAAAAGATCATTGAAAATCTTATACTGAACATGTTGATTTTTCTTATACAACAAAATCGCAGTGAGTCTTGAAGAATGTCAAAGACTTAGAAGAAACATGAATGTGATACAGATGCAATGTTGTTTATGCAATGAAGAATGTGCAGAAATGAAATGCTGTTATTTTGATTTCAAGACAGACTAATAATTTCTATTACACTTGAATTCTATGATTATCACAAAGTATGATCATGAAAGCTGTGTTAATAGTTGAAAGACTTGATGATAATAATTTAATGAATACAAAAAGATGTAGCTTTAATTATGTTACAATCACGTCATAAGTTTTACATGAGTTTAATTCTAGTGATTTCTAGAATATTTAGAAAACACATTGTTAATGTAAAAACAAAATAAAAAATGATAAATTATTATTTGACAAGATAAATCATCTGAATAATCAGAATAAAAAATGATAAATTGTCATATTTTTATGACAGTGAAAATATACACATGATGTTATTTTTCTTGCATTTTCAATATTTTCAAAACACAACATCTTATTACTTATGTCATCATGTTTATGCTTCTGCTGTTTACAATTACTTCTTTTGACTGAAATAACTAACAATAATTCGCTGATAACAGTTAACAGACTATGAAGCAAAAGCATTAAACTAAAGTCTTTCACACAGTCTTTACTATCTGATTATTCTTTCTCATCTTCTCATCACTTATTTCTTTCACTTTACTATCATCATATGTATCATTTTGAAAGATATGACATCATGTTTGATGATTTTTAATAAGTTTCTCAACATTGAATTTCAAAGTATAAAATTGATATGCTTATGTTTTCTTTATGATTTAATCATATTTACTGATTCAAAAAAAAGTCTGCTGTTTCATTTAAATTATATAGTTAAGCTTCATCAATATCATTCAAAATGCATGATGAAGAGTGAAATCTGTTTTCAGAACTTCAGTAGTTTCAATCAGAATATTGAGATCAAAATCATTCTTTTTTATGTCTTGAAAATTATTAATCAAGCTTTGTTGATTTTCAAGACTTAAATCGCTATGAAAGAATATGATGTTCATTTCATGAATCTTGATAAAATACTAGCTCATTGTTAGTAAAGAGATAAATATACTCAACATTCAACAAGTTGAAAACATCATGCATGATGCAAAATATAGAAATTATGATTGAGAGAATTCAAGTAAACGTATCAATTAAATGATCTTCGCTATGATCAAAGAGAAGAACATTATCAGAATTCTCTTTCTCTGATTATCTTTAATGACTATAAATTTGTTTAATATCTTCATGACTTGCTGTAACTTGCTGCTTGATTTGTACAGTTTCTTGATATTATCATTGTAGAAACAATTATCAATGACTGTCAATTATTTATTATGAACAAGTTCAGTTCAAATAAACATCAAATCATGCTTTGTCTTCAATTTGACAAGATATGAGAATGTAATATACAGTCTCATCTGTCATGAAATCTGAACAAAGTTGAAGAAAAAACACAGACATTGATTTCTTCTTGTCATTTAATACTCAATCATTGACATGTATTTGCAGCTCTTCTTTTACACTTCTTGCAGTCTTGCTCTCAAGTCTTGCATGCATCTCTTTATACTTCTTGATGATTGAACAGTTTACATCTTGCATTTCATGAAAAGATAACTTCATGCAAAGAGCATTGAATCAATTCATTAATGATAGATGTCAAATCATAAGAAGAGTGAGAAGTTTATCAAATTTTCTTACAATTTTCTGCAGTTCATCATTCATTTATACATCATGCTTACGTTTTAATGTGTTGAACATCGATTTGCTTCATGACAGCACTTTCTCTGAATTACTTGATTTTAGAATGTATTCATTCTTTCATTCATTAAAGTGCTTTAGAATCTTCACATAGTGATTTAAATCATTTGACAAGATCTCAAAAGATGTGCTTGAATAAATTCACAGTACGAAGTGCATGTGACATTTGAATGCTTGTAAAATGCTTATGATTTTAGAATCTCTGCTCTTCTTCATGTGAAATTCATCTTTTAGTATTCAATCTCAGCATGTTCATGAATCATACAAAGTTACTCTTCTTTTACTTCTGTTAATTTTATTTCAAACATCTCTTTGATTAACAATGATACACTTCACATATATCTTGTATGACTTTAATTCAATCAGCACTACAAGTTATTTCTATTCTTTTATGAAAGTTATCATTGTCATGTTGATCTCATTCTCATCTGTTTCTATCTTCTTTCAATCTTGAAACAGCAAGCAATCTTTTAAAAGAAGTTTGTTCTTTTCAAAGTGATGATTCACATACAGTTTGATATCAAGATGTGACACAGATGTTAATGTCTTTGTGAATTCATTCTATTAATTTGATATCAAGATTGAAGACAGCAGAATCAGAATCAATTCAAGATTTGATTTTAACATTGTTGTAAAACTGCTTTTCATGCAAAGACAAATCATTGATCATGACTTGTTTAATAAACATTTCATCTCAAGATTTTGAGAAAATTTCTGAGATTCAATGAGCAGATGTTTATCATCAAGCTTCTCATAAAAGAGATTGACTTTCACATGAGCAAGATGAAGTTAACACTTCATCACTATCAATTCTATGACTTGAATGATTTGTGAATGAAGAAAAGTAAGTATATTATTCTGTTTGTAGCTTTGAAAAGTGAAGAAGATTTATCTTTCTCATTTTCATTTAATCACATTAAAACTTTTCATATTGAATCATTCTTTCAACATGAAGTTGTCAATATATTTTCAACGCTTGTATAAGTAGTAGAATTCATATCATACTTTCTATTTACACATTTTGATCTGCATTTGCATCTTTGTCAATTTTCTTATTGTTGATGTCTGTACAGCTTAGATTGCATTTTCAAAACTGCAAGACTTTAAGAAATATATTCTTATTCATTTAAGTGTATACTTATTGTTTCTGCAGATTTTTGAATTTATATCATGAAGTTAACATGTTTTACTACATGATTGCTTTGCACTTGCACTTATGTCTGAATGATATCAATGAAGTTGATAACAAAAGACAAATCAATATTCTCTTGATTGTATTTTATCACTTCTCTCATATTCAAATCATCATTAATTGTCAAAGAATCTGTTATCAAAAAAGTGATTCATTAAAATTAATAGTCTTGACAATGTTGAAAACTTTAAGAGTTACTATTGAAACATTAAAATGAACTTCTCTGCAAAGCTTTTGCTTCTTTGTGATGAGTTGTTTACTTTTATTTTCTGATGAGATCTTGAATGAAGTAAAGTTATCTGTACTTTTAACTGTGCTGCTCAAACACTGCATGAAATTCTTATGTTCACTTCTTTTACATTTTTCTATAGCTTGAACTCAAAAGATGTAGTAGAATATTCTCTTCTTTGTCATATTTATCAATGTGACATGAAAGTTAACTGCATTTCTGATCTCAACTTTTTTAAAGTTTTCAACTTTATAAATAATTTTCTTCTTTTTGAAGTTGAACATTGTCTTGCTAACAAGCTGTCTTTGATAGTTATTGAAATTGATGTTTTTCAGAGTGAGATTGCTTTGCTTTTCATTTGTTATGAAAAGCTGTGAATGATGAATCATCTTATTATTCATCGTATCATTCAAAGTCAAGATCATGCAATCAAAGTTAATCATCATTGATAAGATGAATGATGAGACTGAGCTGAGTTATGCTTGCTTAATCAGATGAGCAAATTTCTCTGTCTTTATGCTCATTGCTTTATCTTTCTTCTTACTGTTTATTCATCTCACTCACTTTATAAAACATGCATCTTTTCATGTTACTTAATGATTTTCTATCAGAGAGTGTAAGAGTTTATCATTTATGATGATTGCAATCTTTTTGATTGTCTTTTTTTCAATTTTATTATTAAGTGATGTTTTAAATAATCTTGCATTTTTCAACATTTGTTTAATGTGTATCTTTAATGCATTATATTTATCATCATTGATAACAAAATCTTGAGTGATCATCATCTTAATTTAATTCAACGAAATCTCATCATAATTAAAGTCTGCAAGCATATTTGAAATCAACTTAAGTCTTCATGACATATTGAAAGATTAGCAAATACATAAATATTATCATCAGTTTTAAGAATTTCTAGAAATCATACAATAAAATGTAAAATGATTACTATCATGATGTTGAGAAATAAGATAAAAGTACATGTGATATTTTCTTTATTTTGAATCACTTACAGATTTCACTACATGCTGATGATAAATAATGTATGCACTGAGCTTTGTAATAAATAAAGTGAGAGTACTTATCACAATAATGAGTATCAGAAGAACAAAGAATTGTAAGTTGATAAGTTAAAGATGAAACAAAGATCAACTTTCGTTCTCATATTGCAAATTATGCTAAGTGAAAGCAAATTTGCTTACAACATACTTTGATAATGAGTTATTTATATTTTATATTCATTTTTTCATTAATCTGAAGAGTACTGCACATTAAATTCTCTTTATATAAAATGATTTCTAATATTCTACAAGAAAAACAATCACAACGCGCGTAAAACAAACTTTTGAAAAGAGCATTATAAACGAGAGAGAAAAGATCAAGTAGACAAATAAACGATGACAAATTGCATGAGCAGCAGTAATGCTGATTCAATGATGATTGCGAGCAGCGTTGACTTGTTGCAAGAAAACAGCGATGCAGAGTTACAACGCTTACGTAATGATAAAAAGAAGATAGCTAACATTATAAATCTACTAATAAAGACATCAACATTAGAGAAAGAAATGAGCAAAGATTACTCATGAAGAGAAATAACATTGAAGCTGATGCATCATCTTTGACTTGAATCAGAAGAAAAACATCACATGATTCAGAACGCGTTCATCGCGAAAAATGTACAGAAACTGAAGACATCAGTTCAACTGCTAAGCAAGCAGTTACAAATGCAGAAAAATACGCGTTTCTCATCGAAAATTATGTCATAAGCAAATGTGACAAGAGAAGAATCATCAATGAGAAAGCAACGTCTCAGAGAGAAATCATCGTCACTTTGCAAGAAATGCAAAGTCATAATAAAGATAGCAGACAGAGAAGAAATAAAGAAGATGCAGAAGAAGATCATCGAGCAGATTCTTCAGAAAATAGCAGATGTGTCAATGAATCAATGAAATTTGATCATGTCTCTTTGCAAGCTGAGTAGCAAAGACATCTTTCTTCACGCAGTCAGTTTAGATGCACAAGCAAATCTGAAAAAGACTCAAGAATGAGCAAAAGAAATTGCAAACTTGATGCGCATATTGCGACGAATCTTCGCAATGCTGACACATGAGATGCACACTACAATTGACATAAGCAATCAGAAGAAAGTCATTAGCAAGCTGATAAAGAATAACGAGAAGCTTCATGAGAATCTGAGAATTCTAAGAATAGTCTGACTCAAGAAAGTGACAGAGAGCGAAAAGACTCATTCGTCGTAGACTGATCATTAAGTTGAGTTTTTATATCTACTTTCTGACTCGTCTGAGTACTCAATATCAATGTCATGACTCAACTTAAATACTTAAGTTGAACATCTCAATTCAACTTGATATTGATCTCAAGTTGAGTCAGAACTTGCTGACTTGACTCGACTTATTAAGCAATCAAATATGATGTCAAAAGAGCTAAATATAGAAATTTTTCCGATTTTTTCGCCTTTGCATTATCTTTTTGCATTATCTTTTTGGCAGAAAGTCATAAAGGAAAACATGAAGAGAAATATGAAGAAAAACATGAAGAAAAACATGAAGAGAAATATGAAGATCATTTGATAAAGAGCTATGATAGAGAGCTATGATAGAGAGCTTTGATAAAGAGCTATGATAGAAAGCTATGATAGAAAGCTATGATAGAAAGTCATGAAGAAAAGTCATGAAGAAAAGTCATGAAGAAAAGTCATGAAGAAAAGTCATGAAGAAAAGTCATGAAGAAAAGTCATGAAGAAAAGCTATGGTAGAAAAGCTATGATAGAGAAACATGAAGACTATTTGATAGAGAGTCATGATAGAAAGTTATAATAGAAAGTCATAATAGAATATTTATCTATTTATCTTCATGTCTTGATGAATTGAGTTGAAAATTTCAAGTTGATACTCAATTTCAATTCTCTGACTCGACTTAAATACTCAGGTTGAACATCTTGATTCAACTCAAATACTCAAGTCAAGAATTCTAACTTGAATTGAGTCTTGACGAGTTGAGAACTCGACTCGATCTCAATGACTCGACTTGTCATGATCAGTCTAATTTATCACTCATCGTGAAGATAGCAATCAAAGCGATTATGAATCGACTGATGAACGTGAATATGCTAGATGCATATCATGAATGCGCATGCAAGCTGTTCAAGAAGAACTGTTGCATCACACAGTGCTTCAAATGTTAAGAATTTGATCATATGATCAGATTCTGCAGAAAGAATCAACGCTGCGTCAAGTGCGCAGACAAACATCACATCAAGAAGTGCGTGACGTCTTTGAATAAAAGACGTTGTGCTAACTGCAACGAAAATCACGAACTCTGAAGATGCATCTGTCTCAAATGACAACAGCAGATAAAACAAGTGTTCAAAATCTATAGAAACAGATCATTCAAATATTCAGAAGCATCTAGATATAATTGCACACTCTTGCAATTCTTGAGCTTTTCGCTGTCTTCAAGCTCTGCAGATTCAATGAACTCTTCAGATTCAATGAACTCTTCGAATTCAATGAACTTTTCAAGATTCACGAATTCTTTCAGTTTAGCGAACTCATCAAGCTCAACGACAGTTGTGCTGAAAACATGCAGTTTAGTCGCTCATGAATCAACATGACAGATGATAGAAGTCAAGAAGAGATGCGTTGATCATTTCTCTTGCGTGAATAGTGATTCAAATGAGACGTCGCTTGAGTAGAGTCAGAAACAACAAATCAGAAAACAAGACAGACTCTTGATGACTGAGAGTATTCAAAAAGTCTTCTCTTTGCAGAGTCAACAATAGTTACAAATAACTTTATGATAAAACAATCTTTTCTACGAATATTGCAGTACAACATCAGAAAATCATTGAAAATTCAGAAATCATTTCTAATCAACAGAGAAGTTCGTGATTTCAACATCATAGTCATACAGAAGCAGAATTGCAACATTAACGACATGCAATCATTTAACTCAGTTCACAACTTCTTTTATCTAGTGAAAAACACGTCATCACAGTTAAGAACTTGCATATATGTGAACAAATGCTTAAAACTCAATCAATGAGTGATAGAAACAGCTGAGTCAGACATCTGCTTGATCAGAATATTAACTTGCAACACAGATGACAAAACGCAAACATTGCAACTTATAAATATTTACAATTCATGTTCACTGTTCTTTACATTTATAAAGAAATCTTCAATCATCTCTTGCTTAAGCGAGTTACTCAAAAATGACTGTAAACAACTGATCATGAGAGATTTCAATTTACATCATTCTCATTGAGAAGAACGAAAATGCTTCACTCAACATGCAGCGATCAACAGTTTACTTGACATCATTACTAATGCTAAGCTGAAATTATTGCTGAAATCAGACATTATTACTCGTAAGACTCACAATCAGTTTACAACTATTGATTTAGTCTTTAGCAGCGAGAAAATACAGTTCATGACACGCAAGTGCAAGATACACATTGATCTGCATCAAGAATTGAATCATTTTTTGATTGTCACAGAACTTTGTCTACAAACAACTTCAGTAAAGTCTTCAACTCAATGATTATGAAAGAAAATGAACAAAGAAGCATTGAGTGCATATCTGCATATGCATCTTTCGTTAAATCGTTCTTTGAATAGCAAGACAATGATGAATAAAAGAATGTGCAAAGTTATCAAGATGTTACAAGAAATCATGAAGAAATTTATCTTTTTGACAAAGTCATCAAGTCAAGCAAGAAACTTCTGAAATTCAAACTGCTCAAAGATAGTAATGAAATCAAGATGACTGCAAATCATATGAAAAACACAAAGCACACTAAATGCATGAAATAAATATCTGAAACACAATGATCATAAAAACAAGATCATTTAACAAGCAAAGCGCGCACATTTCAGATCACAAATGCATGAGCTGAGCGACGTATTCAAGTTGATATGATGCTTCGCAAAATGAGTCAGAATTGAAAGTCAATTATTTAAAAAACTTTCTCAGTTTTCGTCATTGAAGTAAAGTGACAATGAACAAATGACAATGACATTCAAAGAAAAAATCAAGATATTGCAAGAAAAATTCTTTCTTTCATTCTTTCAGACAAATGTTAACAACATTGCAAACTCATTTATACTCTTAACAATGTCATCTGACTCATGCATTTCAGAAGATGAAGTGAGACAGACAATCAAAAGAGTAAAAGCAGACAAAGCATCAGACATTTCAGACATTCTGAACAAAGCGCTGCAGACAGATCTTGCAAAACTGATCTCAATACTGATGAGTTTATTCAATGCATATGTAATACACAGATATCATTTGAAGCAGTTCAAAAAGACTCAAATGATAGTACTATGCAAATCAAAAAAGAGTGATTATACTGATTCAAAGACATATTGATTTATTGCTCTGCTTGATATCATGAACAAAGCTCTGAAGTCAATTATGATTAAAAAACTGAGTGAAATAACTGAGACTCATCACATGCTATCTGATGTTGAAATAAAAGTGAGATGCAAACGATTTATGATCTCGACATTAAATTTACTAATAAATCAGATTCACATGATATGAGATTGCAAAATCAAATATGTAATGTTCATGCTAAGTTTAAACATTGTTAAAGCATTTAATCAAGTCTTGCACATCAGACTTCTGCATACTCTGAAAATGAAAAGAACTTCAGACTACATAGTTGAATGAACATGCAGCTTTCTTAAAAATCGAGAAACATTGCTGAGATTCAATGAGCAAATGAGTGACATATGCAAGATAAATGCAAACATATTGCAAAAATCTTTCATTTCATCAATTCTCTTTCTATTCTTCAACATAAGTTTGATTGAGAAGTGCAAAGCATTGAAAATTAAGATTGAAATGCTTAACTTCATAAATGACATTAATATTCTAGCATATGATAGATTCATTGAAGAAATTTGCATAACATTGAGCAAAGTACATGACGTTTGCACGAAATGAGCTTGCACTCATGATGTAACATTTGCATCTGAAAAGTATGAACTTACACACTTCATCAGAAAATCAAAGAGATTTGACATGATGATCAGCATACAAATAAAAAGTTCAGTTATTAAGTTGAAATCAGACATGCAAGTTCTGAAAGTACAACTGAACATGAAATTGCAATGAAACATGCATCTTCGTCAAATTGAAGTGAATTACGTTACATGAATGCTAGCACTTAGTCAACTTAAAGTCTTTACATGAGAGACAATCTTCACAAAAGCAAAACAGATATACTCAGCAGTAGTAAGATTAGAAATTGCATTTGAAGCATCAGTTTAACATCAGCGAGAAAAAGAAAGAAAACTGTCAGACAAAGAATGCAGACTTGAAACACTATAGAATCAAACTCTGTGTCACGTTGCAAAAATATTCAAAAGAGTAAGCATCAAGATTCTGAAAGCAGAAATGTACACAAGCTCACTGCATGTTTATTTGAACATGCTGCAAGACAAGATCACGTTACGCAGTTGAATTAATAATTATATGCAGAAAATCAGATAAATATGCAAACTGATATGCGCTCATCTGATGAATGTCAATTACATCATTTCTCGCTCTTTTATCATTAAGAAAGTGACACTTCTGAACAACTTAATTCAAGAAAATGCGAAAATACAGATGAAACATGAATGATTAGTTCTCGCTGCAATGATTTCAACTAGTGACAGCATCACAATAGTGCAATATCACAGAAGTCAGTGAAAGCAATAATGAGAAAAATATAGAAAATGCATCGCAGATGTTTACATCATCTTGACACAAAGATTGCATCTGTTCAACAAGATGATAAAGATGCAAAACAATCTTCAGAAAGTTGAAAACATTCTCATCATTCACATCAGAATTGAATGCATAAATTTGAATGTTTATTTGCACTTCAGAAATGTTTCAGATGCAGATAGTATGTGATGCAACTGTAACTGAAATCATCAAATAACAAAACATGTATTTATGCATTGCTTGAACTGATTGCATCTGCGATCAAGAATGTTATAAAACGTTAAATTCTTAAACTATTAAATAATCGTTGCTATCACGAAGAGTCTCAGAGCAGCTGCAAGAATGATGATGAAAACGAAGCTTCTGAAGCAATTTAAAGTGACTAAGTTACTCATTTTTTAACATGCAATCAACGTGAACTAATTTGATACATAGTTTCATAATAATAGTTTTAACTGCGTGAAGCAGTCGTATAAACAGCAAGTGATTTTCTATCTCAGAGAGTTTTATTCACTCGATATAAATAGCATAGAGTTTCTCATGAGTTGACTTAATCGATGTCACAAAAGTGTATGAATTTATTATTATTATTATTATTATTATTATTAATATTCTACAAAGTTATCAAAGTGCAAAGACTATGACTATGATATACTAGCTGATTAAGCATTTTGTAAAAGTATTTCAAATTTACGATAATTTATCTCAAATCAATGATAATCTAGAAAAATTTGCTTTTAACTCACAAATTTTGAAATAAATATTGAAATGTGCAAAGCATTTCAAATTTACAATAATTTATCTCAAATTGATGATAATCTAGAAAAATTTGCTTTTAACTCACAAATTTTGAAATAAATATTAAAATGTGTAAAGCATTTCAAATTTATGATAATTTATCTCAAATTGATGATAATCTAGAGAAATTTGCTTTCAACTCACAAATTTCAATGTAAATATTAAGATGTGCAAAGCATTTCAAATTTACAATAATTTATCTTAAACTCACTGTAATTCAGAGAAATTTGCTTTCATCAGAGAGCTTTAAGTAAAAAAGAACAAATTACTTGATTAAAAGTAAAACAAGAGTTATTGCTTCTACTGCTATATCAGATCTCATTAATTTCTGATCATTTTATTCTTTGTATTGCATGCTATTCTGATATTTTGTAATTCAATGTACTTGTATTGATAGAAATTCTGATTAGAAATAGCGACAGTGTGATACAATTTATCAAACGCGTTAATCAATGCTTTTTATTGTTTCTTTCATTACAATCTACTTCATTGAAATCAGCTTCAAGCATGAAGTGAAACTATTATGCATGTGAAATGATATTAAGAATCACACAAGATCTGATATATCACTTTAATCATTGCTTGATGCTGCAAAATAACATGCAGTTCTTTAAAAAATACTTAAGAAAAAAGAACTCAGCAGTCAATGAATATACAAATACATATGAATACTTTCAGACTGATTTATGACATGAAATGATCATAATGAACAATATTAACATCTCTGACTTTAAGCAAAGTACAGAAGAAAACGTAGAAGCTTCAGATGATCAGAAGCATTTTCAAAATTTAATTGCATAAATATCACTTGATTTCAAAAGATTTATCAATTCATCATGTACTTTCTCATTCATCAAAGTAGACAATTATGATGAGATGAATGATACAAAGAAATGAAGTGTTGATGAATCACTAAAACAATATATCAGATTCATAAGAATCATTTCAAATTACAGTAAACTTAAGCAAGATTCATGATCATTTTTAAATGACAATCTTTAATCAGAATGACTTTTCTTTTCAAATGAGAAAGATTTTTCTCTTGCACAGTGATTTTTGAATGTGAAAGTCAGTAGTGAAGATATTAATCAATACTTTAAAATTTCATTTTAGAAAATTCATCATGCTGATTATATCTTCAAGAATGCAGATCAATTTAGAAGCATTTTACATAATATATTTCATGAAATATTTAATGATAGTTAATTTGAAACATTTTTGAAGATTTCATCAATGAACTCAAAGATCAGAACAAATATATTCAAGATTCAGTACAGAAACATGATAAATGTTTTGAAATTTCTTTTGAAACATTATTTGTTTGCAAGTAATTTGAAATATGCATCAATTAAAGTATACAACATCAGTGAAAATTGAATGTACATAAAAATGCACATCAATATTTGATGATGAAATATGCAAGCACTGATTTCTGAAGATGACATTATAGTTTTAATACTGTTAATTACAGATAAATTATATTAATTTAACATCATAAGAATAAATTTGCATGATTTATGTTGAGAAGTGCAATGATAGACTTGTTTCTAACAGCTTATTGCAATAGCTCTGAATTCAGTCTGAATTCAGTCAGACTTGTTTCTAGCAACTCTCTTTAAACTAGCATCAGAGATAAAGTCGTATATCACAACTTTGTCATGCGTGACAGTATATAAATAGAGCAGTCTGTGACTTCTCTTTACAATCTAGATAAATTTCATCAGATGTGATATTGTTCGCTTTACTCTTTCAATAAATTATGAGTTCAATTAGCAAGAAGCTTTCAACGTAATTAGATTGAAACATTCTAAGCATTTGATGCTTGACAACTTGATACAAGATTTATTCAAATGAGTAATCAGCAATCACTTACTACACATTTCACAAGAAGACAAATAAGTACATTGACTTAAAGAAGTTCAGTGAAATTCAACAGCTTACTACGCATCTCACAAGAAGATAAATAAGCATTCACATCAAGTTAACAGTTTACTACAAGTTTTCAAGAGAGCAAATAAATAGACACACTTGATCATGTTGAAGAACGCATAAACTTTCATCATCACTTACGAGATTAAATTCTTTTCACTTCACTCATCAATTTATCTAATATCTTTTTTTTTCTTCAATTCTAACAACAAGCTGAATCTACATTGCATGTCATGAACTTCAATGACTTCTTTATCAAATGATGATTTGTTTTCATTCTCACTTGCAAGAATTGTGATCAATGATTTTCTCTTATAAAAAGATGACTCATTGAGAAAAACTTGTGATTTGTTATTGAAGACAAGTTTGACTTGAACACACTTGACAGCATCATCAGCATCATTAGCAAAATTCAATCTCTCGACTTTGAAAGTCAAAAGATCAATGTGAAAGCTCATTATTAACTGATCATCTGCATTATCATTGATGATCAAGAACACATTGCAGACAAGACATCAGCAAAAAAGATTTGAGATGCTCTGAGCTATAAATACAAAGAGAAGTTACAAATCACTGAGAGACAATATCTGATGAATTTCATCAACTACAGAATGTTGATGAATATTTTCATTAAAAAGACATGAATACATCTCGTTAAGTTGACTCAAAAGATTGTTGCAACACAGAAAGACATAAGTGATTTATTCAAGTCAGAACATCGCTTTCAAGTCTTACTTCAATCGTTGTCAGATGAATATACAGTCATTCAAAATATCATTGATGCGCAGAATAAGTCAAACATCAAGAAGAAACTTGAAAAGCTACAAGAGAAGAAAGCATAATTGAAAACAACAGAGACTGCGCTATGAGTTAAGCAAAAGAATGAATGCAAGCGCACTGATCATAAGCAGAACAAACGTAAAATCAGTCATTATCACAAAAGTTTTTCAGACTTCAACAATGATTAATTGCATCATTGTCAATCACAATAATTTCTAAAATGTTTTCTTTGTAAAGATGAACATCATCTAGTTGATTGCTTTCATCTGTCTGCAGCTCAAAAGCTTGTGAAGAAATGTAAAGATAAAGACAAAACAAAGCACAAGAATGTTGATGATTTTCAAACTTTCACTGAGTTTCTGAAGAGTAAGCACAAGAAACACAGAGTTTACAACGTGAAAAGCGATGACTCTAAAATCTTTGATAACAATGAGAAAGATGAGAATGAAAAGAGTGAGAATATTGCAGCTTTGTCAAAGAACATTGTCAGTAAGATTTCTGAATTCAACTGAGTTGCAAATTCTGATGTTTTCTCACACATGATTGATTAACTTCAACTTTTTAATGATTCTTTAATTTACATTAAAAGATGCATCATCAAAGTTGAAAAGAGAAAATTGTATATCAATCACTGTGACACAGCAGTCATGCAAGATCATCATGAAAACTCAGTCAAGCTGTCTTCTGTTCTTCATGTTTTTAAGCTCAAAATGAATCTTTTTTTTGAAAGAAGAATGTATGAGAAAGATCTGCAAGAAAGTTTTGATGATAAAGATCTGTACATGCATGACAAGTGAGAAAAGCAAATGATTGAAACTTTAGAATGCAAAGATGTCTACATAGTAAAGAGAATTGCAAACAATCTTGATGAATTTATATTATTATCAGCTATGCAATATGACATTTCATCAGCATTTTCAGCAATGCACAGTTCAATAAATCTCGATGATTCAATGAATCTAGATCATTTTGCATCTTATATTGATGTGATTCATTATGAGAATGAAATCAAAGTTGATCATGATCAACTTAGTTTTGCAAATGACAAAAGCTTCAAGTTGTACAAGCTGTAACATCATCATTTTGCTCATCTTAAATCAGCAAAGCTTCATCAACTTCATAAGATTATCACTCTGAAAAAATCTATTTTTATCAATGATAGTCACAAGAATGTGTGTGAAATATGTGCATTCATCAAGTTCATTAACAAATGAGAACACAATGTCAGTGATTGAAAGACAAGTATCTTGACTTTTATTTTCATAAATATCTGTGAATCATTATCATCGTCTTTTGATAGTGAGTCGTACTTTCTAAAGATAGTTGACAATCACTTCAGAAAGACTTGATGCATTTCTTTGAAGCAACAATTTGATGCATCAGATGCTTTGCAAAAATGAAAACTCAGCGTAAAGCTTTACAACGATATCAAACTTCTTTCAGTACACAGTGACAACATCATGAAACTTAAAGTCATCTTGAATGACTGATGCTCATCAGTTAACATTGCTTCTTAATACATTGTTTCATACATGTTGATTCAAAATGAAGTAGTTGAAAAAATTATACACATCACAGAAAACTTAATGCAAGTCATGATCAAGAATGCTGAACTTCTCATTGAGTTCTGAGCAAAAGCTGCAAAGACAAATGTTTATTTGCAAAATTAAATCATCACAAGATTCTTGATTAACAAAGTTCTTATGATTTTGAAGAAGACATTCATCGAAATCAAGCTCTCAATTGATCATGTACAAGTATGAGAATGCAAATGTTACTCATACGTTAATCTCAAGTCATTGTCAGTCGAAGACAGACGAGATAAATTCATGAACAAAGACAGACTTGATGTTTTCATGAAGTATGTGAAAAATATCAACAAGCAATATCATTTCTGAGTTTCAGATCTCAATCAAGTCATTAAGAATCACGTTGTCAAGTTCACTGAAGATGAAAAGAATGAAAACATGAACTTACAACTTCATAAACAGATATTCAACGTTCTTTCAGAACGAAAATCTGTGAAAAAATCATCAAAGAATAATGTTTCAACTAACATTTCAAAATTTGATGCTTTCATGATTAATATTTCATCTGAATCAACTGATGCACTGAAGATTATTATGATCAACTTAATTGATGTTTCATCTGAATCAATTGATGCATTGAAGATTATCATGATCAACTTGAATGCACTCAATTCTAAAATCACGTCACATACATCAAATGAGCGTAAAGCTCACATGAATGTTCAAATCACTCAAAAAGTCTTTGCATCAAGCATGTTTAAATCAGCAGTTTAAACATTTCTGCATGTAATCATTTCAAAGAGAAAAAGAAATAATGAAGATCAATAATTGAAAGAATGCACATTCAAGATCTTGCAAGCTATGATGATTTAATTCATCACAGAGAAAGTTAACAATGATGAGAGTGATTTTGACATAAGCATGTCATGAACATTATTCAACATCAATGAATCTGACTCTTTTAAAGCAATAAGAATTCTCACATCAAACATTTACAAAGATGCAGTGCAAAACTCAGTTTAAGAGAAACTTTGAAAAGAAGCAATCAATGCAAAACTTGTGATGCTAATCATCAATGAGATTTGACAAGAAGAAGTGTTGCTCAAAAAAATTAACATCATGATAAGTAAATGAATCTTCAAGTCAAAAATGCACATCAATGATTCTTTTGACAAACTGAAGATAAAACTGATAGTCAGAGATTTCTCTTAAATTCATGAAGTTGACTATGAAAATACTTTTATGTCAATTATTAAGTTTGACACTCTGCAAGTCTTTCTAATCATTGCAACAATGAAGAATCTTGAACTTCATCAAATTGATGTAAACAATGCGTTTACTGAATCATTTCTCAAAGAAATCATTTACATGTTCTTTTTGTCAGAAGTGAAAGTCAGATTCAACTGTGCTTTGAAAGTTTTTTGAAGTTTTTATGATTTCAAGCAAGCTGCATAAAACTGACATGATTGCTGTGTAACAGCGCTATTTGAACTCAACTTTGCTTAATGCGCTGCAAACTCATGTCTTTTGATTTATGAATCAAAAGAAATCATGTTGCTACTATATATTAACAATATAGTCATTGTTTTCAAATCATTGAGCAATGTTAAATGATTTAAGCATGAGTTTCAATGTGTTTTCAAAGTCAAGAATCTGAGAAAAATGAAGAAGATTCTTGACATTCAAATTACTTGCAACAGAAAGACATGAATCTTATGAATGAATTAAACTCACTATCTTCATGATGTTCTTGAAAGACTCAACATGAGACAAGACAAGCACAAGATAACAAATCTTTCAATGAATGAATATGATGCTTTTCGCTCAGCTGAATTTGAAGATGTGAGAATCAATCAGCATGAATATCAACAAGTCATTGAAAGTCTCATGTATGCTGCAATTCACACTCATCTTGACATTGTTTTTGCTCTCAATTGACTAAGTCAATATCTCAGTGATTTTACAAAACATCATAAACACGCTTTGAAGAAGTTGATGCAATACGTTCGTTTCATTATTGATTTAAACATCACATACGAAGTCAGTGAGAGCATGAAGTTAGTAGAATACTCTGACTCAGACTACGTCTCAAACAGACTAGATCACAAGTCAATTCTCGTTTACATTTACATACTTGATGAAGAATCAGTCTTCTGAATGAGTTGAAAGCAAAAGTTCGTTGTCACATTGATCATCAAGACAGAGTACATGACTTTATTAATTTGCATCAAGAAAGATTTATGAATCAATTAAGTGCTCAAGAACATGAATCTGACAAAGTATCTGAGCATTAATCACAGTCACGTTGATATTCTTAAGAAGATTACTCATCAATCTGTCTCATTCACACAACTCAAGAAAGATAATCAAGCATCTCTTATGCTGATTAAGAATGTTCATATTCACGAAAGATTAAAGCACATTGACATTACTTATTATCACATTCGAAATCTGCACAAGAAGAATCAGATTTCAGTGAACTTTGTTTCTAGTTAAAATATGATAGCAAATAAATTGATCAAATCACTATCTTGACAGAACTTCAAGAGATTCATTGAACAATTGAGATTAAAAAGCAGTGAAAGTTAAGAAACTTGCAAGCATCGAGTGAAAGTGTTGAGAAGTGCAATGACAGACTTGTTTCTAGCAGCTTATTGTGATAGCTCTGAATTCAGTCTGAATTCAGTCAGACTTGTTTCTAGCAGCTCTCTCTAAACTAGCATCAGAAGTAAAGTCATATATTGCAACTTTGTCATGTGTGACAGTATATAAATAAAGCAGTCTGTGACTTCTCTCTACAATCTATATAAATTTCATCAAATGTGATACTGTTCGCTCTACTCTTTCAATAATTTGTATATATTATCGTTGATAATTTGAATCAAACAATTCAATAAAAGCAAAATAAATTTAATGTTATACTATTAAAGTTTATTTCTTCAACTAAATATATAAATAAAGATTTAAAACATGAGTTATATTATTACTTACTGAAAATAATATTAAAACGTAAGTTTAAAATGTTTAATTGAATGAAGAGTTTTTCTTGCTAACGTTATTGTTCTTTAGCACTTAAGAAATTAACTAGAAGAGAGTTTCACATTTGCTGTGTAAATGATTATACTCGACAGTGTTTTTCTATCATTGTTGAATTTATAATTGATTATGAGAAGCAGATCATTATTACAAGAATCAAAAATGAAGAGCAATGCATTTTTTTTGATTCTTACTCAATTCAACACTCATTATGAATTTATGCAAGATTTTATATATTGTAGTGAGCGCTGCGCTAGCGTAGCGTTCTTTTCATATCTACTATTGCTTTTTTCTGCACTTTATACTGTAACTGTTCTCAATGCAAAAACTTTATGAACTTACTTCTTCTTTACTTTCTTTCTCTTTCATCTGATTGTTTGATGACATCACAGTCTGAAATTGATTCAGTATGCTTGTTAAGAATATCATTTGAATAATTGTTGTCATCATGCTCATGATTTCTAGAAGCTTTCTCAAGTTCGTGATGTTCTCTTTGCATTACATCATCTTTCATTTTATCTTTCATTTAAAACATGTTAATAAAATGTGCTTGATCAACATTTGATCTCTGTCACATTTGCACATCATTGTAGTGACATCAAGTACTCATCTCTCATGTAAAAATTGATTGAAGTCAATTTTTCTTATGCATAGCTGCGTCAATAATGCGCTGTAAGACTTCGTGCAACTTTTGTGCAATCACAAATGTCAATGTGTCATCTCTGATGTTAAATATTGAAAATAAGCTGCGTTAAATCTCTCTTTTCAGACTATTCTTAATGTTTATCTGATTTGTTTCTGTATGAATGTTAATTTTGTCATCACTTCAGTGCGCTGATGCTTAGTCAGCAATAGAGACAAATCATGTGCATCATCAATTATTTTATTCATCACTTCATTTTCAAGTATTTCTGCATGTTTCACTACTCAATGTAGCTTCAGCATGACTTCTTAATATTAAATGCTCTCATGTGCAATTTGAACTTGTTGCAGACGTGTTTGATCTTTTGTTGATATCATAGCTTTCACTGTTTTCAAAGAAGTCTGACTATCACTGTATACTTTGTATATCTTTTTATGACACTCTTGATTCACTGTTGCTACATCTGTGAAATGTTTCGTTCTTGCAACTAATTCTTTCAGCTCATCATGATGAGTGATGATTAAAATCAATCTTCTCAATCTCTTATTTAACTCTCAGTTCATTCTCATCGCGATTGCTACAACATCATCTCTGCTGTTGCTATCATTTAAGTAAACTCTTTGCTTTAATGCAAACATGTCAAGATTATGTTTAGACTGATCATGACGAGTTAAGTCATCAAGATCAAGCCGAGTTTTCAACTCATCAAGACTCAATTCAAATCAGAATTCTTGACTTAAGTATTTGAGTTGAGTCAAGATGTTCAATCTGAGTATTTGAGCTGAGTCAGAGAATTGAAATTGAGTATTGATTCAAAATTTTCGATTTGACTCATCAAGACATGAAGATAAATAAATAAATATTCTATTATGACTTTCTATTATGACTTTCTATTATGACTCTCTATCAAATAGTCTTCATGTTTTTCTATCATAGCTTTTCTATCATAGCTTTTCTTCATGACTTTTCTTCATGACTTTTCTTCATGAGTATATCATTCATATTGAAGAAAGCGAAAATGCTTTACTCAATATATAATTATTATTATTTTATTTCTTCAAGTTTTACGTGCTTATGCAGTCTAAGACTATGAAACATGATGCTATTTATTTAAATAGTAGCACTGAAGCGCTGTATGTATGCTAAATTACATGTAATTTAGTCATAATTGCTGCTGTATTAAACTGATTGTGACGAGTTAAGTCATCAAGATTGAATCAAGTTTTCAACTCATCAAGACTTGATTTAAGTCAAAATTTTGAAATCAAGTATTTAAGTTGAATCATGATGTTTAAACTGAGTATTTAAGTTAAGTTAAAGTGTTGAAATCAAGTATTGACTTGAATTCTTGACTCAACTTGTCAAGACATGAAGCAAAATACTACTAATATTCATCTGAGTGTTTAATAATGTAACAGAATAATGCAATTGATTGAAGAAAATTCATGCTTGTTCATTTACTACTGCTAATCTGAAATCACTATTATTTCATCATTCTTCTTTTTCTTCTTCTTCTTCTTCTTCTTCTCATACTTCTTCTTGTACTCATTCTTGTACTCGTTCTCATTCTCAATCATATCTGCATCATCATTTCTCTTGCTAAATTTTATTTTCTTGTCATCATTGTCAATCTCAATGATATCATCAAATTCATCATTTGATGAATCTAGTGAATTAACTATCTTTCAATCAATCGCATTTTTTTCATTCAAAAATGCACTCATGAATTTGTTGAATTCTTGTATGACATTTGAATCATTCATCATCTTTAATTCATTCAATTCTTCATGATGTAAAATGCGTTGTTGAATTAATTCAATAGTAGATATCATGTATCTTGACATGTTTTTTTCAAGTTCATCTTGTTGTGCAATAGTTTAATGCATACATTAGTCTTGTCTTTCACATCAAACACAGTATATACATCAACAGTAGAAGTAGTATTGAATGTCATCTTCATGATTATTGCTTCAAGCTTCGCTTACTTTGCAGTCTTTTTCTTTCTTGTCTTCTTCTTTCTTGTCTTCTTCTTTAAATTCATCTCAAAGCATTAAGCTATTATACAATCAGCTTTTGAAACACATATGCATTATTCAAATGCATTATCATGCAAATTCTTTCTCACTCAATCATTCATGATCGTATTTTGCATATTGTTCTTTATTTTCATCTGCTTCGCTTTGATGACTTTCTGATAAACATTGATGCTTCTCAATTGAATGAGTTGTTTATAAAGAATCATTTGATCTGCACTTTGTTTGATATAAAGAGTTTTCTGATTTTTATTTTATTTCATTGCATAATTTCTACTTGCAATTGACTGTGACTTAATTGATAGATTGAACATTCTGCAATTTTGATTAGTTTCAATGATAATGCATATAAATAATGCTTAACAATCTTCTTATCTGATAGTAATGTTGAAGTGCTTTTTCTAATGAACTTAGTCACAATAAATGAGTGCAATGAATAGATGTAAGATGTAGAAAAAGTTAGAGTTAGAATAAACATTGAGCGTAGATAAAGTTAGAATTAAAATAGATGTAAGATGAAATATAGATAAAATTAAAGTTAAAGCTGAATGTTAGAATTTATTCATCATCTTAGAGCTGCAATCAACACATTCATCATATTAATGTTAATATCAAAACATTCATTATATTGATTTTATTATAAACACAGTCAACAGTCATCATTTCTTATTTACACATCATTTCTTGTTTACATTGTATTTCACTTTGCTTTCACTCAACTTGATAGTCTCAATTTTTCAAATCGTGATCAATTGATATACATCATGACTTGTTGCAAGCAAACAGATAATGCATTTAAATAATGCATTTCTTGTTGCACATTGCTGACAGACTTAATTTAGAACGAAAGTTTAAAGATGCATTGCATGATGATTTGAAAACTTCAACTCGTGATGATATAATATCAAATAATTAAATCATGAATGAATTAAAAGCAAACTTAAAGATTCTATTTGAAAGCAAGATCAATAAAGTTCAGAAAATAATGCAAATAAATAATGCATCAAGTTATCAACAGTTAATTTATCGCGACAGTCAAAGAGAAAATGAAAGTCAGAAATCATTGCACTTCAAGAAATACATTATTATTAAAGAGATGTAAATTTGTTGATATTGAAGATCTCATTTGAAAGAGTAGTTCATGAAATCATGCAGAATGAGACTGATATGAACAAGATGAGTCAGAAAATGAGCAATGCAAACTATAAAATTCAGACTTTGACACTGCTTGCTCTTCAGAAGATCACAGAAGCGTTTCTATGTAAATTTCTTGTCAGTAAGTGCATTACTCATTTGCATTATCATTGATGTTTTATAACACTTACTAATATAATGCTTTACATATGCAGATAGCAATCTTCTTGTTATTCATGTCAAGCAAGTAATTCTTCAGCAGAAAGATTTGATATTCATGAAAACTTTAATGTGCAATCTTGAGATTCAGTTGAGTACTTAATGAAAATAGCATTCATGATATCTTGATCAGATCAAGTTATTTAGCATAGTAATACATGAACTGCATTATCTTTTTGCATTATTTCATAACTATGTTATCATACTACATACATTGATAATGCAAAAGTGACTTCAAATGAAATGATATTGAACATTTAAACAATAATAAAACATAAAACATTTTGCAAATCTGCTCTGAAAGAATCAGCAGCTTCATCAATTGCATTATCTTCATCTTCTTCTTTATGATATATATTTCATGCTTCGATGATAGTTTTCTCAGAATTCAAGTTTATGATACAATTATAATACTTAAGAAACATTATCTATTCAACTGATTCTGAAGTCATTTGTGATTGATTTCATTGACAAACTCTTCTTGCAAAACTGAATATTTATTCAATATTTATAAAGAATATTGAACATGAAAGAATATTCTTAGTCATTTGAGTTAATCTTGAATAGTTTGAGACATTGTCTTTTCAATACTTTCATGTTGAAAACTTTTTAACAATAGCATTAATGCAAAAATATTGATCATCTTTATTAACAGATACAGAGTGACGTTGAGTTCTTTAAAGAAAAGTTCATGTAATCATCATAACAAACTATAGCATTGTTAACAAATGATTAATTGCATTATCATATTGCATTATCTGATCAACATTACTAGTCATTTGCACTCTGACTTTTGCAGTTGTAGTTCTCTCTTCATAATAATGATGAAAATAGTTCTTGAACTCTTTTCTGTACTTGTTGTAATAAAAATGAGAATTATTCTCATTTATATTTTAATCTTGATACAAATTCAGCTTTTGAGTAGAATTTAAAATCATAGTGAGATTGTATATCAGTTCATCTTTGCTCTTCATTTTGAAATAGTACTTTGCAAGCTTGTTAAAAGCTAGTTCGCAAGCTTGAAGAATAAGTGCTTGTGAAGTACATGCATTATCGCGTACTATTGTCTCAATAATATTGAGATGATTGAAAAGAGCATCAAACATTTGAAATTCTAAATGTATATCAACATTGATGATTCTAAATATGATCAGAGTTAACTCATAGAAAGAATTTAACATGTTGTCAATAAATAATACTAATGATCATTTGTTTTTCTTTAATTGAATAGCTTGAATCTTTGCATCTGTCAAGAATTTCTCAATTCATGTATTAATCATGTTACGCAGTTGATATGCATGTCAAAACATCAAATAAATAGAGTTTCAGCAAATGTAAATGTTTTGTATCAATTTTCAAGATCTTGTTGCTTGCAGCTTTAAAAAGTGAAGCTTTCGTTGAGAAAAACTGTTGATAGCAATAGTAATAATGCGAATCTGTTTCATTAATTAGTAAATGCATTATCTTTTTGCATTATCATCTTGATAAATATCTTCTTGACAATAGTGCAAAGATCATTGCTTGTAATTACATTCTCAACTTAATCATTGTTCAATGATACAATGAGATTGTTGTTCAAAGTTTCTGATTCAATAACTTTGATAAACTCTTAAGTCACTAGATTAATGATATGAATCATACAAGAAATCGAGTTTTGTGCTCTATTTCATGAAATGTAATGTCGATTGAGCGCTCTTTCAAGCTTCTTCTTTAGAGTGTCATTGTTGCTTGCATTATCAGTAACAACATCAAAAAGCTTATTTTTGATGTTGTATATATTCAAAATCTTGAACAGCTCTTGCATCAAATAATGATCAGTATGCTCAACTTTAAGAAATGTAAATTCAATAAAATGTTCATGATATTGAAATGCAGCATTCATTCAATATATCAAAACTTTCAGATAAGTGACTTTTTAAGAACTAAATCATGCATTCAACATAATAAAAACATGTCGTGACTCTTTTAAATCTTGCTTTATCTTTGCATGAATCTCATCATATTTTGAGAAAATCATGTTTGATAATTTAGTACAATGCACGAAAGTAATCTCTGAACGAAGCATTTGTAGTAACTGTCGAAAATGCTCATTTTTAATGATTTGAAAAGACAAATTCAGTGCAACAAAGATCTGATACAATATCTTTTCTCAATTCTGTTGATTGAATTGAGATGATAAGTCGATATGACTTTTCTTCTATAAATATGTTAACTTTGCATTATTTATTTGCATTATCATATTGAACTTACATGACTGAAATCTATCTTGAGCTGTGAAAGAGAGTTGAATCATTTTCGTTTCATGCAAGCATTTGTCTTAAGATGCTTGATCATATTGATTGTACTAAATTCATCAATAACTGTAGAATGATCTAGAATTTTAAAACAATTCTTGCATGAAATCTTAGAATATTCTTTCAATGTCGAGATCATTTGAATAAACTGATTTCAGATGTTGAATTGTTTATTTACTTCAATCTTCTTAGCTTAAAGTGAATTATCTATCTTTCTTTGAGTCTTGTTGATGACACTTTCGTCAACAGACATCTGTAGTCATCATTATTGAAATTGAGCATTGATATCAGAACTTCACTCAACGTACTGATTATTCTCTCTTAATATTAGAAAAGAAGTATCACGATGAATTTTATTCATCGCTTCTTGAAGAGTTCATCTCTTTTCAACGAAAATCTGATTAATGTTTCGTGAATCTTGACTTGCGAAGTCATTAGAATGAAGACTACTGAAAGTAGATGAATGAATGATTGAGAAATTAGATTTTTTCTTGATCGAAGATCTTGATAATTCATATGTCTTATCAGAATCAGACATCTTGCAATGTATTTTATTGATAATGCAACAAGATAATGCAAACAACAAGAAGATGATAATGAAGAAATGAGAAATAGTTTTCTTTGTTGCACGTAGATCTTTCAAATATAATGACGTAATAGATTCAAAAATAGTAAATCTTGATATTTGATGTCATTTTCGATTGCTTGACGAGTCGAGTCAAAATTTCAAATTCTGACTCGACTTAAGATTGATATTGAGTCGAGTTATGAGATTGATATCAAGTATTCAAGTCGAGTTACAACATTGATATTGAGTACTCAAGCGAGTCAAAAAGTAGGTATGAAAACTTGATTTAATGATCAGTTTAAGATAAATATTAGTAGTACTTCGCTTCATGTCTTGACGAATCGAATCGAGAATTTCAAGTCAATACTCGATTTCAATTCTCTAATTCAACTCAATTACTTAAGTCAAATCTTCTGATTCAACTTAAATACTGAAGTCAAGAATTCTGACTTGAATCAAGTCTTAACGAGTTGAGAACTCGACTCGATCTTGATGACTCAGCTCAACGCAATCAGTTTAATTCTGATTCTGCTATCTTTGATCTTGATATCAAATTAACAGAATGAATTTGCAAAGACATTAATATCTGTGTCACGTCTTGACATCAAACTGTATGTGAATCATCACTCTGAAAATAATAAACTTCTTTTAAAAGATTGCTTGCTGTTTCAAGATTGAAAGAAGATAGAAACAGATGAGAATGAGATTGATATGACAATGACAACTTTCATAAAAGAACAGAAATGACTTGTAATGCTGATTGAATTGAAGTCATATGAGACACATGTGAAGCATGTTATTATCAATTAAAAAGATGTTTGAAATGAAATCAATAAAAGTAAAAGAAGAGTAACTCTGTATGATTCATGAACATGCTGAGATCAAATATTAAAAGATAAATTTTATATGAAGAAGAGCAGAAATTCTAAGATCATAAGCATTTTATGAGCATTCAAATGTTGCATGCACTTTGTACTGTGAATTTATTCAAGCACATCTTTTGAAATTTCATCAAATAATTTAGATCACTATGTGAAGATTTTGAAGCACTTTGATGAATGAAAGAATAAACACATTCTAAAGTTAAGTAATTCATAGAAAGTGCTATCATAAGACAAATCAATGTTCAACGCATTAAAACATAAGCATAATGTACAGATGAATGATGAACTGCAGAAAATTGCAAGAAAATTTAATAAATTTCTCATTCTTCTTATGATTCAACATTTGTCATCAATAAATTGATTTAACATTCTTTGCATAAAGCTATCTTCTCATGAGATGCAAGATGTAAATTGTTCAATCATTGAGAAATATAAAAAGATGTATGTGAAACTTGAAAGTAAGAATACAAGAAGTGTAAAAGAAGAACTGCAAGTACATGTCAATGATTGAATATCAGACAACAAGAAAAGATTGATATCTGTGTTCTTTTTCTTCAACTTTGTTCAGATTTTATGACAGATGAGACTATGCATTACATTCTCATATCTTGTCAAATTAAAAACAAAGCATGATTTAATGTTTATTTAAACTGAACTTGTTCATAATAAATGATTGACAGTCATTGATAATTGTTTCTATGATGATAATATTGAGAAACTGTATGAATTAAGCAGCAAGTTACAATGAATCATGAAGATATTGAACAAATCTATAGTTATTGAAAATTATCAAAGAGAAAGAATTCTGATAATATTCTTCTTTTTGATTATAACAAAGATTGTCTGATTGATATATTTACTTGAATTCTCTCAATCATAATTTTTATGTTTTGCATCATGCATAATGTTTTCAACTCATTGAATGTTGAGTATATTTGTCTTTTTACTAACAATGAGCTAGTATTTTATCAAGATTCATGAAATAAACGTTGCATTCTTTTATAGCGATTTAAGTCTTGAAAATCAAGAAAGCTTAATCAATAGTTTTCAAGACATAAAAGAAAATGATTCTGATTTTGATATTCTGATTGAAACTACTGAAGTTTTAGAAACAGATTACACTTTTCATCATGCATTTTAAGTGATATTGATGAAGCTTAATTATATGATTTGAATGAAACAGCAAACTTTTTTTTGAATCAGTAGATATGATCAAATTGCAAAGAAGATGTAAGCATATTAATTTTATACTTTGAAATTCAATGTTGAAAAACTTATTAAAAATCATCAGACGCAACATCAAATCTTTCAAAATGATACATATGATGATAGTAAAATGAAAGAAATGAGTGATGAGAAGATGAGAGAGAATAATCAAATAGTAAAAACTGTGTGATAGACTTTAGTTTAATGCTTTTGCTTCATAGTTTGTTAATTGTTATCAGCGAGTCGTTGTTAGTTATTTCAGTCAAAAGAAGTAATCGTTGACAGCAGAAACATAGACATGATGACATAAGTAATAAGATGCTGTGTTTTGAAAATATCAAAAATGCGAGAAAAATAACATCATATGTATATTTTCACTGTCGTAGAAATATGAAAATTTATCATTTCTTATTCTGATTATTCAGATGATTTATCTTATCAAATGATAATTTATTATTTCTTACTCTGTTTTTACATTAGCAATGTATTTTTTAGATATTTTAAAGATCATTAGAATCAAACTCATGTAAGATAATCAAACTCATGTAAGATTTATGATGTGACTGTAACATAACTAAAGCTACGTTTTTTTGTATTTATCAGATTATTATCATCAAGTCTTTCAATTATTAACACAGCTTTCATGATTATACTTTGTGATAATCATAGAATTTAAGTGTAATAAAAATCATTAGTCTGTCTTGAAATCAAAATAACAGTATCTCATTTCTGTGTATTCTTCGTTGCATAAATAACATTGCATCTGTATTGCATTTATGTTTCTTTTAAGTCTTTGACATTCTTCAAGACTTATTGCGATTCTGTTGCATAAGAAAATTCAACATGTTCAGTATGAAATCTTGAATGATCTTTTACAATGAATTGCAGTGACATAACTGAATCAGAAAGATGATGCAGAAAGACTTAATGATCAATGATGATAAATGAAATGAGATTGTAATGACAATAAAGAAGAAGAAGATATTTTCAAAAATATATGACATAAAACTTGATAGTGAGCTGACAAAGAAAAGACTTTGAACGATGACTGCAAAGAGATTCATCATTTTTGACAAATAAATTAAAAGCATATCACAGAATTGACTGTACAAGATATTAATGATCATGACTCAGCAACTGAACAACAACAAAAGATGAAGAGCACAACATCAAGAGCAAACACATGAAAACATTCAATATCAAAAAAAGTTGCAAGAAGAGATTAAAGATGACAATACTGATCAACTATCGTTGATGTCATAAAATGCTACAACGTTGCTGATGATGAAGAAATCAGATAATCAAACATCATTGATGAGTTTTATTCACTTAACTATGAATAAAAGACAAGAAGAGATCAATTTGCTGAACATGCAATTTAAAGAATATAAAAGATTATTAATCAAGAAGAAAATTTATGACGTGATGAAGAATAGAATTCTTTACAATAATGAAGATATGAGACAAATTGAGATTGAAAATGAGCGATGCTGACAGACTGCATTGATAAAAATGACAGCAAAGAGCTGCTGTTGCTTTCAATTCATCATCAATTGACTCTCTTCAAATCAGTAACTAGAAAATTGTAAAAATTATGTTAATTCATTCACTGACTTTGAAAGTAGTAAAATTAATCTTCATTGCTTTAACATTTGAAAATATGCTTAAGTCATTAATCAAACATCATAAATTGTGATCATGAAAAATCTTGAAAAAAGATGCAATAGTTAAATTGAGAAAGACTACATGCATGCAGAACTCAAGAATGAAAATTCAAGAAGAGTAGAAGAATAATTGAAAGTACATGTTGATGCTTTGATTTCATTAACAGCAAGAATCATGTCTGTGCTATACAAGCTTATGAAGAAGATTTTATGATTGATAAGCGAAAGTTTTATTACTTTTTGAATTAATAATATTCGCAATATTTCAGTTTTAAAATAAAGTTTTTAATACATCATCAGCAAAAACTTGCTTTTTAGCAATGAAGATTTTGCAAAGAAGAAGTGATTGACACTCATGAAAGAGATACTTGATCATCAAGAGATCTTTCAATAAACATTGCTTAATCTTTGTCAAGATCTTTAATGATGAGATTGTTATTTGCAACATCTGTTTTACAAACTTTTCATTCAAGCACAATTACTTCTTTGAATAAAGATCATAAACAATTTTGTTAATGAAATGAGATTTCTATCAATGTTAAAGAGCTTAGATAAATTGATGCAATTATGAGTAGATCAATCTTCAATGCTTTAAAACGCAAGCAAAGTGTTAAGATGAATGATGATTTACAGAAAATCATCAAAAGATTTGATAAATTTCTCACTATGCTCATAATTCAATGACTATCATTCATGAATTGATTCAACACGTTGTGTATGAAGCTATTTTCTCATGAAGTGCAAGATGTGAACTGTCTCATTATTGCAAAGTATAGAAAGATGCAAGCAGAACTCAAGAATAAAACTACAAGTGTAAGAATGTATTCAACAATAAACTGAGAATCAAATTTAAATATTAACGATGATTTCAAGAATAAAAGTCTCTGTCACAAATGCTGCGATTCTTCAGATGAATTCTGAGTAATCAACTGTTTTCATGTTTACTGCAAAGAATGTCTTAATGCTTTTGTTTATGAAGTCATCAAGCGTGACAAAGAGCAAACTGCATGTTTAAATTATGACAGCATTTACATTGAGTTTTGATCATGTAATGAATTAAAAGAATTGCAGATGAATGTTGAAAACAATAAGAAAACTTTCTCATGCATTTACAAAAATCTTGAACAAAATCTCAAATGAATTAATTTCAACAACTTGATTCTTTCATCTTCAAAAATGACAATGATGCAGATGCAGATTAAGCTGTGATTGATAAAGAAGTTGAACAAGAAGATCATCATTTTCATTCAGTTTCACATGTTATAAGCTTTCATCATGTCATGAATTCTCTGACTTGAGAACAAGTTAATTGCAAAACAGCATGAAAGTGCTGAATCATTTTTTTCAACAGCGTGACTAAGTCTTTATCAACTATCACGACAAAATGAGTCAGAAAGCTCATGATCACATCATCATCACATTTTACGATGATTCAATCACAAAAATCATGATCATCTTTCTCAAATGCAATAATGTTGAACTTAATCTCATCATGATCTTGCACGTCATCTGTGTTGATCTGTGATGAAACAGCAGCATAAAACAACAAGTCTTTTGTTACATCTTTCACATTGATCAGTTCTTTGAAATCTTCATCACTCATTATATTATTTAAAACAATGTTAATCAGAAATTAATCTTACACATCATCTGCGTCAATCTGTGATGAAACAGCAGCGTGAAACAACAAGTCTTCTGTCACATCTTTTGCATTGATTAATTCTTCAAAATCTTTATTACTGTTACGAGCGTATCAAGGCTGAACAAGGCTGAAGCTCTAATCAATTCGCAGTGAACGCTAGCGAGTTCTCTGCGTAATGATTAGGGCTAATCAGCGAGCTAGCCAGATATGACTCAGATATGACTCAGATATGACTCAACACTCTTTTTCTTTCCCAACATTCTTTTCTTTCACCAACATCTTGTTCATCTACATCACATTCTTCTCGTGTCACAAACACATCTCTTTCGAGCCTAGCGCAGTCTCTGAACATTACATAAATAGAAGCTCTTGTATCAATCTTCTTCTGTATTCTTAATATTCAGTTATAGCTATCTCTAAAGATCAAGCACTATTCAATCCTGACTTTCGCTGATTGACTCATCTAGGCACAATTCTGACATTATATTAAGAATTCGTTAATCACACGATACTGATCTCATTACTCATTCAACATACTCGTACAGACAGAACGAGTCTAAAGAAATTCGTTTACCTGATGATCGACGCAATCGAAAGACTGAACAACACTAAAAAGTTTGATAGAATCAACGACAAGGCTGTTTGAATCGCTAGACAACTTATTGCTCACTAAGTACGCAAAGTTCACTCGATCAAGAGAATCAATTCATTCTCATGAAACAGACGAGTGAAAATAAGCTGTTCAACTCGATTAAGAGAATCGACGATAAAGAATCTTCGTGAATTGCTTGAGAATCACTCAAAAACTCACAAACCAAAAATATTCTTCTAATCAACAACATTCTTTCCTGAAGATTAAACACTTGATCATACGTCTTCATTAATACTGTCGAGCATCGTCATTCGCTCGACCTCGTTCTTTCTTCAAATTTCATCATGTCAAAACGTTCATCTATTGAAGAACGTTTCGAAGAATTTCGAAGTCGCTTCTTTCAAACTTCTGATACTGATTCATCGAAACTCTCTAGTGCTGAATCATTCATCAGTGAAGACGACGAGTCATTCGCTGAAACAGTAATACTCTCTGTTTCTATCGAAAACTGAAAGGCTCGATGCATGATTCTCGACAGAGAAATGAATCGACTCAACAAGCTGAGTAATCAACGAGACAACGAAATCAAAGAGTTGAAGACTAGACTTCAAACTAAAGAAATCACTTCTTCTGATTTCATCTACTCTGAGCGTTCTAGATCTCAGAAAATACCTGATTCTCTCTGATTTACTGACGAAAAGAATTCTACTTGGGAAAACTGGTACGGCAAAATTCAGAATAAACTAGAGATCAACGTCGATCTCTTTTCAAATGAACGAGTCAAACTGAGCTATGTACATTTCAGATTATTCGATGACGCAGCTGATGTCGCTCAATCTAGACGCGAACGTGACTGTGTCAATCTCTATAAGATCGTCGATGATCTTTTGAAAGAACTAGCTGAGTTGTTCAATGATTCAGATAAGAAAGTCAACTTTCGTAGAGAATACTACAACTTGATTCAAGAATCAAAGAAGTTCAGCGAGTTCTACACTCAGTTTCAACGATTATCTTTCTATCTGAAGTATCACGAAAAGCAACTGATTGTCGATTTGAAAGATAAAATAAACCTTCGTCTTCGATTCATTTGAATAGATCAATTAGTTCAATCTGATTCTCTCAAAGAGATTCGTTTCTATCTGATTCATTTGAATAATGATCAGCGAGTCATTCGAGAAATCAAGAACAAAGTCAATCTCATCAAATGCATCGACGATCTGTCAAAGATCATCTTTCATAAAGCTGTTGTTACTCAGTCAGTCGATCATTCAAAACCTGATCATCTAAAGTCGCGTGACGCAGTTTTAACTAGCGTCAAAGAAGCAGACGTTCTAGTCGAAACCTGTTTCATATGTCATAAATCAGATCATAACTCTAGAGAGTGCTCTGATCAATCTATCAGAATCAATGCAGTGAACAATGAATACAATCGTTTCGAATTCGATTTCAATTCGAATTTCGATTCAAAAAACTAGTCATCTCTTCAAAAGTCATCGAAGAGATAGAGATTATATCTTTGTGCAAACTAGACGAAATTCTATCAGAAGAAAATTACTTTGAAAAGTCGTTTCTAATTGATGCTCATCTCATCTCGCAGAATCAATTCTTCAGCCTTCGTTCGCTAATAGACAGTGATTCAGTCGCTCATACGCTCATACACGCTAACCTAGTCAATAGAGTATGCGAGGAAATAGAAATTCAATCTATACCTCTGACAAAAGAGAAGTTAATAAGAGATTATGATGAAAAGATATCTAAGAAGATCATCACTCATAAAATTCTATTCAATCTCATCATCGAAAGTCATAAGAAATTGACTGTATCAATGTTGATAGCTGATATCGATCATCATGAAGTCATATTGAGTAAGCTCTGAATGAACAAAAACGAAATATTACTGAATATACAAAACGACGTCATTGTTTTTCCGAATCAATTGAATACTTCTATTTCGATTTTTTCGATCCCTCTCAATTCAAAGCATTCAAGTTGATCGCGATCAACTTTGTCTTCTTCAATCACTCAGACTAAGATCTCTATGATGCTCAAACGATTTGTTTCAATCACTGCTCAGAAAGAGTCATTCTCGATTCGAAGCATAAACGCAGCTTCATTCAAAACACTGTTGAATCGTTCAAAGAAGAATCAGACTGAAGTCTTTGCTCTATTCATGACAGACATCAATAGGGAAATCGCGTACAATACTCAGTGCGATTTGAACGCTCTAAACGTCTCTTCAATCAATGAAACGACTCAGAATTTGAAAGATATTAAAGCGAAGCTGTCATCGAAATATCATGAGTTTCTAGATGTTTTTGATCGAGCTCAATCGAATAAACTACCCCCTCATCGCTTCTACGACCATAAAATCAAGCTCATCAGTGATTCAACGTCTTCTCGCTGTTGAGTTTATCGAATGTTCTCTGCCAAACTTCTGAAGGTAAAGAAGTACTTAAACAAGAATCTGTCGAAGAAATTCATCACTTTTAGCCAGATCTTCTATTTCTTCCCCGTTCTATTCGCTCTCAAAGCAAATGAAGATCTTCGATTCTGCGTGAACTATTGAAAGCTAAATGTCATTTTCAAAAGAAATAGATATTCTCTATCGCTAATAGACGAGATCATTGAAAAGATAGTGAGTTGCAAGCATCTGACGAGATTGAATATCATATCAGCGTTCAACAAACTTTGAATGCATCTTGATAGCGAGAATTACACCACTTTTATCACTGCTTTAGAAGCATATAAATATAAGATGCTACTCTTCGAACTGACTAACGAATCAACCTCATTTCAGCAATATATGAATGATGTTCTATGAAACTTTCTGAACGACTTTTGCCAAGTTTATCTAGATGACATTCTCATTTATAGCAAAACGAAAAAGAAACATAGAGATCACGTCAAACTAGTATTGAGTCGACTACGTGAAGCTGAACTGCAGATGAATATTCGAAAGTGCGAATTCGATGTAGAAGAGACTGTCTTTCTAGAAGTCATCGTATCAGAACTAGATCTTCGTATGAATCTCAGCAAAGTGACAGTCATAGTCAGCT
>JAABUR0100000461.1_pt1 | contig 88894 bp, 66 predicted proteins | sample 5560091 | NCBI WGS metagenome assembly JAABUR01 (sample SAMN10711879, study PRJNA513375) | rock metagenome | isolation source: Antarctica rocks | place: Antarctica: Victoria Land, University Valley sud | reverse complement strand
ACAGACTCGATGTCTGTTTCCTCCTCGGAAGTTCTGGAAGTGGGAGGTGGCTCAATGCCACCGAGCACTTCTTGTCGTGGTCGTTAATGCCCCACCGCTTGCGGTGGGGTTCTTTACTATGGCGCAGGAAGGAAGAGCTTGAGCGAGCCGTGGTCGCAAGCCGAGTCGAAGTTGAGGTCAGGCGCCAAGGTCTACATCAACATCCCCGGTGTCCAGGTCACCATTGACCGCAATCCCATCGGTCAGATCATGTGCAGCCTCCAGTCCTCGTTGCCCAAGCTCTTGGCCCGAACAAATCTGCAACCCGTTCTGGCCGCTCAGTTCTCCCTGGCGGTCGATGAGATGGGGCACCGATTGACCAGCGTCGGTATTCACTGTGATCTCTGGAAAGCGAAGATCGTTCGGCTCGATGTTTGTCGAAACGTCGTCTTGGATCATCCTGTCCGCTTGTATCAACCCATCTTGGATCAGGCCCAGCCGAGCGGTCTTCAAGTAACCAGGACGTGCGAGACATGGATGGCGAGCAACACGCAACAGCAACTCTGCCTCTACGACAAGGTGGCCGAACTGCGAGTTCACGGGCACGACGCGTCGGGCTTGCCCTCCAACATCTTCCGCTGCGAGCTGCGGTGGAAGAAAGCAAACAAGGTGTTTCGGAGCGTGGGAACAAAGACCCCCGAGGATTTGCCCCGGCTGTGGGAAGAGCTCACAGCGGCCTACCGGAAGTCCGTGAAGCAATTCCTCTTTAAGTCGGCGCCAGATGAACTTCCGGCACCCGCCCCGGCGCCACGCGCTGCGCGAACTGGGGCGCATCGAACGCACGCTATTCACCCTCGACTGGCTCCAAGATGTCGAGCTGCGCCGCCGTGTACAGGCCGGACTCAACAAGGGGGAGGCCCGCAATGCCCTCGCCAGGGCCGTCTTCTTCAACCGGCTGGGCGAAATACGCGACCGCAGTTTCCAAACCCAGCAGCACAGAGCCAGCGGCCTCAATCTTGTAACCGCCGCCATCGCCCTGTGGAACACCGTCTATCTGGAGCAGGCCATCCAGGCCATCCGAGATCACGGCCACCAAGTCGATGAGGCTCTACTACAGCATCTCTCACCCCTGACGTGGGAGCATATCAACCTCACCGGGGACTACCTCTGGCAGCACAATCCCACGCTCCAAAAGGGTAAATATAGGCCGCTCAGACCCCTGGCAAAGCCTTAGCGTGCAATATATTCCGTTTTCTGAGCTGACCCCTAGCACGGCGCCACGCCGCTGTTTTTCCAGGTGTGTTCGAGCAGCAAGCGCGCGTCGGCGCCCGCCCGCAGGCGCAGCGAGCGATTGAGTTGCAGGCGCGTCAGGGCGAAACGGAAACCCAAGCGGCGCGAGGCATCGCGCACCGCGTTTCTGGCCTCTTCGGGCAGCCTCTGCAACGTCGTGTAATCGCCGAGATTGATGTGCAAATAGGAGATCGAATCTTCCAATCCTTTATCGAACGTCTCGCGCAGACCCCAGCCTCTTTGCACCATTTCATCGTAGCCGCCGAACAACTCGTAGTTGGTGATGACGCCGCGCCGCGAATAGGGCTGGAAGAACCGCTTGCCGACGTCGGAACTGGGGCCGGACGGACTCAACCCGTCCTGGCGAAAGTGCAGGCCGCGAAGCGCCGCATAATCGTTGATTTCGGGCCAGTCGCCGATGTTGAGAAAGACCCGCGTCTTCGGAAAGGCTCGTGCATAAGCATCAATGAGGCGCCGGTAGGCCGCCACATATTTCGTCGGCGTGTAGCCGCTGCGCTCGATCTCCTCTTGCTTCCACCGCAGCAGATGCATCTCGCCCCAATCGCCGATGCCACCGATATCGACAAACTCCAGGCCCTCGCGGCCATCGAGATATTTGCCCAACGCCACGATGAACTCCTCCTGAAACTGCAAGTACTTGTCGTCCCAAAATACCGGATCGAGTTGATTCGGGACGTATATTCCCTGATGCACCACTGAAGGCACTCCGGCCTCGAAGACCCACTGCGGCGTCACGTATTTCTGTTGCGAGTGTGTACTCGACGACATGAATCGAAACGCCACGCGCTTGCCCCACTTCTTCACCCACAGGTCGAAGATGGGATCAAAGTACTTTGCGAACTGATAATCGCGGCGCTTAGGTTCCAACTTCGCCCAATCGTCGCGGAAGTAGCCGATGTCGATGACCGGCGTATACCATGCATTCGCGGGCAGATCGCTTTCCTTTTCGGTGCCGAAGAAATAGATGCCCATGCCGGGATTATGCAGCGGCTCGTTACTGCCCACCGGCACGACGACCTGCCTGGAAGCGTTCGACACCGCAGGCGCGGATGGTGCCGAGAAAGCCGGCAGTGCGGTGAAGACACCCAGCGCCAACGCGCCGGCCCCGATGCGCCCAACAATGGATTGAGTTTGTTGCATTACCATCCCCCTATTGCTATTTCGTTTAGCTGCTCTTGGGGTCAGCCCGGCTTTCCTATTTCTGACAACGGGTTCAAGCGGCAGTCCTCTTCATCTTCTCCGCGCCCTCGCGCAAGAACGCGATGAACTGTTCGGCATCCAGAAAGCCGCCGATGCCCGCCACCGGCTTGCCGTCGCTTTGCAGCACGGCCAGGGTGGGCAGGCTGCTGATGCCGTATCGCACCGCTAAGTCGGTTTGCTTGTCGGTGTCGATCTTGAGCATGACCCACTTTTGCGATTCGGCGATGACCTTGGGATCGGGGTAGGTCTGTGCTTCCAGCATCTTGCAGGGCGGGCACCACGTCGCGTAGAAGTCGGCGAACACGGGCTTGCCGGTGCGCTTGCTTTCCTTGAGCGCGCTCGCCAACGAGGTATGCCAGCGAATCGCTTTGAGCCTGGGCGCCGTCCTCTGCGTGGTGAGTGCAAGCGGTGCCGCGGCGTCCGCGACGGCGGGCAGAGATTCTTGCGATTGCGCGCGGCAGTTGCCCGTCGAGAGGCAAGCGCCGACCAGCGCGACGCCCACTGCAACGGCGCTCAAAGCTCCGGTGAGGAGTGATTTCTTCATGGGGATTCCTTGGGACTTCCTGTTGTGAGGTGCAAGTACTTGCACCTCGTCACTTGCCTTTCTGGCCCTTCTGGACGGGCAGGCCGTCCTTCTGCCAGGCGGTGATGCCGCCCGCGACCACGAAGAGCTTGACGTTTGGAAGTTTTGTCATCGCTTCGGCGGCCACCCGCGCGCGCCGTCCGCTGTGGCACATCAGAAGTACTTGGGGAGCGAGGGCGGCCTTGCTCGGCTCCTGCTTGACCTGGCCCACAGGGAGCAGCGTGCTGCCCGCGACGTGTGCTTCCTCCCACTCCTCCGGCTCGCGCACATCCACCATCGCCGCGCCCGCTTTCATCATGGCTTGGGCCTGCTGCGGCGAGATCGTCTCGATGGTCGCGGCGGCTTTTGGCTCGGCTTTCGATTCGGCGTTGGCAGCGACGGGCGCAGGCCGGAAAGGGCAGGACGCAGCGCGCGTTTTAGCGAACACGAAAATCGAAGTACCCATGACGGCATACAATGCGATCTCGGCGACAAGTGATTTGTTCATGGTATTGGGGCATTTCCCTCTGCTCTAAGTACTTGGTGATCCCACGGCGGCGGGCGTGTTTCCACCGGTGAACGGACGTACAGGTACTGAACGTGTGTTAGGTCTGCTTCCGGCTATTCTGGGTGTGAATCTGAGTGAGCTCCGGCCTTCACCGTTCGTCCTGCACCGTTCCTGGCGTTGGGAAGGAATCTGGGATAACGGGGAAAACTGGGTAAGCGTATCCCATGCCCCAGAATGGCGAATAGCCGTAGTGGTTGTAGACATCGCCGTAGTAGCTTTCAGCTACCAGGGTCGGGTCGTAAGCGGGGGCATTGGCGATGTGCTCTCGTGTCTGATCAACGTGGACATGCTTCGAGTCCACGCGGCTGATGGCGTCCACCGGGAGCACTACCTTGGCTTCGCCCAGTCCCAGGAAGCCGCCGGACGCCACTTCCAAGAAGCGCACCTTCTTGTGCTCCTCGTCGATCAGCAGGTCGATCACATGACCGATACCCTCGCCGGATGCGTCCAATACTTGCCGCCCGCGAATATCCTCATCCGAGGCGGACACTGTCAGGTTCGTGTCGCTGAATCTCATCAGCGTCATCTTGGCACTGGCCTCCATAATTTCTCCTTGCGAATGTGAGCCGGAAACGACAGGCATAGCATGATATAACCCTGCCCGCCGCCTCTATCTTCAACCGCTCTTGATATACGTCCAGCCCGCTTCCTGCTTGCGGACGACCTCGGCCACGCCCGAATCCACAATCGTGGCGACTTGCAGCAACTCTTTGGGGTCGATCTTCATGCGCTTCAGCGTGTTGTTGCAGGCGGCGAACATGACGCCGTGCGTGTACAGAGATTGGATCATCTTCTTGAGCGTAGGGTTGGCCGCCGCGTTCTTGCCCAGCAGCAGGCCGATGCCCTTGCCGTGCGCCACGATCTCGATGCGCGTGTTGCCGGGCCCGAACGTTTGCTGCACGTTCTGGGCGTTGTGCAGCACGGATTCCCACTTGGGCATCCCGTCCACGCTCATCTCGAAGACGATCTTGTGCATCTTGGGCGCTGCCTTGGCTTGAGCCGAAGCCAGGCCAGCCAGGGCCAGGCCAAACATCAGCGTAAGGGCCGGGAGCAGCCGTCTCATTTTGTGTTTCATCACTTTCTCCTCAATCAAAGCCTCTGCAAGGACTTGCAGGCTCTAAACAGCGACGAATTTGGCGTGCGTCAGGTCGGCGCGCACCGGCGAATGGCGCCCCAAGTACTTGCGGAGCGCGTCAATGGCCTGCACTCCGGTTGGCCGCACATCCTTGGCGCCCTGCGTGGACTGCTCGCCAGCAGCGGCCACGCGATAGCGACGCTTCAAATCGAGCGCCGTGCCCGCGATGTCGAGATGCTCGACGCGCGTGCCTTTGGGATTATTCAGGTAGACAACCGCGTTCAAGCCCGACACGCGCATCACGAAACCTCCCTTTTGCTGGAAAGCGTCGGGCGCGTAGACGCTTTCCAGGTTGGCCTCGACGCGCTGCAAAATCTGCGCGCCGCTCAGCTCGAAGGTGACGACTTCGGGGTTGGTCGGGATAATCTGCCACAGGTCGCCCAGCGTCACCTCGCCCGGCAGGATCGGCGAGCCGTAGCGCCAGCCGTGCGAAAACGCCACCTCCGCGCCGGTCAAATCCAGGTAGGCGTCGGTGAGCAAGTTGTCCATCGTGGCTTCGAGAACCGTCATGTGGTTGAGCGCGGTCGCGGTCTGGCCCACGACTTCGCCCAGCCGCGCCCGGTACGGCGCGAGCTGCTCGTTCACCACGCGCTCGACTTCGGCATCGGGCGCGATGGATTCTTCGAGCGCGATGAGTTGGTGCCGATGCTTGCAGACTTGGCCGTCGCGCACTTCGAGGTTGAGGCGGCCCAAGAACGAGCCGCCAAAGCCGGACTGGATGAGCAGCGTCTTGCCGATGCGCACCGGCTGTTCGAGGCGATTGTGGGTGTGAGCGCTGAGAATCACGTCGATGCCCTCGACTTCCTTGGCCAGCTTGACTTCCTGCGAGAAGCCGACGTGCGACACCACGACAATCAGCTCGGCGTTCATCTCATGGCGCAGCTGGAAGATGACTTTGGGCAGAGCATCTATGGGCTCGATGAAGCGCAGGCCCAGGCCCATCGGGCGCGGCATGGTCTGCGTCACGATGGGCGAGGTGACGCCCGCGAAGCCGACGCGCACGCCGCCGATCTCGCGCACTTGGCACGGCTCGAACTCCTTCTCGCCTGTGTCAGCGCTCTCGACGTTGCAGCACAGCACCGGGAACTTCATCTGGGCCACACGCTCGCGCAGCACTTCGGGGCCAAAGCCCCATTCCCAGTTGCCGGGCGTCAGTAGATCGACACCCATCGCGTTGAGGACGGGCACGATGGCCGCGCCTTTTGTCCACTGTGCCGCGCCGGTGCCGTGGATGGCGTCGCCGCAATCGAGGAAGCAGCAGGCGCCCGCTGTTTCCTCGCGGATTCGGTGCGCCACGGTCGCGGCGCGCGTAGCCGCCCAGAGTGCGGTAGGTCGCCTCGCCGTTGCGCCAGACGAGTTCGGGGTGCGCTTCAAACTGCGCGTGGGTGTCGTTTTGCTGGATCAGCGTCAGGCGCTTGGTTTCATGGCTCATAGTTCTCCATGCTCTCCGTGATGTCATTGTTCCCATGGCCGGAGCCGGACGTTGGATGCGCACGCGACAGCAGCCCCAATCCCAAGGCCATGCCCAGAGCCATCACCAGCAGGCTCGCCCACTGGCCGCTGCTGAAAGGCCCCAGGTAGGTTTCGTCGTCTCGGTAGAAGTCGGAGAGGAAGCGCAACGCGCCGTATCCAGTCAGGAACAAGCTCGCCAGAAGACCAGGGCGAGCCAAAACGCGGGTTCGCTGGCACTGCCACCCGCCTGCAGTCTGGGCATAACGAAATCAAGGCCAAGAACTCACACTTCCAGTGGGATGAAGTTGGGGAGCAGGTCAAGGCCACTTACAAGACACTGTACTTAGCAGGTCAGTGTCACACCCGAAGAGAAAACGGCACGCCTTCGAGTTCAGACGAGCTTGAGGGCGGGCGGCTCGTTGTCGGGCGCGATGTCATCCGGGAAATTGTTGATGACGTTGGGCAGGCCCTGGACGTTGGCGTAGCGTGTCTTGGACCAATCGACCCAGACCGAGACCATACCGGGCAAGGCGTTCGAGTGCGTCGAGCAGATGCGTCCAGGGATGCCAGCCAAATTCACCTGCGCAAAGCCGTCGATGCCTCCGCGCCGAATCACAACGGGATCATTCAGTTCGTATTTCATCGTCCTCTCCTCTCCTCCGTGCTGCTCATCAGATGAGTGTGCCAGAGCACACGCCCTTCATCCGGTGCCTCATCACCTCATCTATTTTTAGTTCACACAAAATCAAGGCTGTAAGTACTTGCTACTTTACCACTTGAAGCGTGTATAGTAGAAGAGACGGTGACAGTGCTCGATAGCGTTTCTCAGTTTCCGGGAGGTCTTGGATGAGCCAGAGGTGTTTGGACAGGCGGCTTCATGCCGCACCGCGACATGAAGCCGCTCTTCGAGCTTGCGCGCTGAGGCTGCTGTGCCTCTTGGCGTGCCTGTGGTGTGCGATAGTGCCAGCACGCGCCGCGATGAGTGAAGGCTGGCCCAATCATCACGTGGCCTACAACAGTAGCGCTATTTCCGTGACGATCAGCTTCCTGCTGGATGCTCAGCTTCAGAACGTGAGCGGTTTCATTATCTACGTGGATGGCACGGCGTACACCGCTGCGACAAGCGACAACAATGATGGCCGGGTGAAGGGTCAAGTGAGCGTTCCCGTCCCCGACAGCCCACGCGAGTTCACCGCCTACGCGACCGCCACCCAGAGCGGCTACAGCGGCCAAGTGGTGCTTGAAGACTCGCGCAACCCGCCGCAAGGCACACCCAACTGGAGCGGCCCCTATGGGATGGGGCACGACACCCACTTCATCATGAGCAACGTCAAGCTCAAGGCTTTGACGTGGATGAATCTGCCGTGCGCCGTGCAAGACAACGACGTGAACCACACCGTGTATCCCAACGCCAACGCGCCGTATCACGCTGTATTCATCAACGGCTCAGTGGAGGAAACGCAACTCCTGGCCCCATGCACCAAGCGGTTTACCTCAAGGGGCAGTCGCCCAGCCTGAAGATCACGGTGGAGCCGCTGACCGGCCCGGTGCACGTGCAGGCTCATGTAACGAACATGAGCCTATCGACCACGACGGCGGGCTACCCGTTCAACACCTACTCCTCACAGTTGGTCGCCAATGAGACCACCATCACCTGCCCGCCGCTCAACAACCAGGTGGACGTGATTGGCGCCTCGCTCAACTGCAACTTCCAGTGCCAGTTTGGGGATGGTACCTGGGTGCCCATCTACGCCAGGCAGGACGATCCCGCGATTGGGATGAGGCTGTATGAGGTTTACGCACAACCCAGCGCGCCCATGGCAACTCCTTGGATCGGCGTCCTCGAAGACTCCTGTCGGTGGGCAGTGGGCAAAAGCACGGCGGCGGACGTGGCCCAAAAGTTAACCACCGGCTTCCACTTCTCGCAGAAGGCGTACTACGATCCCAGCGACACTTACTGTCGAAGTACTATCGCCCCCAAGATTTTTCGGTTGACCGCCTTTCTGAACGGCCAAACCGCCAAAACCGCGTTGGGGTTGAGCCTGATGGACTGTCGCGACGTTTCAGACTACTTGTGCATCGTGGCGAACGCACAAGGGCTGAACTTCTCCGTTGCTCCCTACTACAGCAGTCCAGGTTGGGATGGAGCAACCGGCACTGTGTCAGGGCCAGGGCGCTTCAACACCAACAAGTTGTGTTCCATGCCGCGCGACCCCTCCATAGACAGCAACTACGGGCTGGCGTTCGCGTTCAACTTTCACCAGATCACGCATTCCGGCACAGGAACGGTTTATGACGCCAGCAACGCGCAGCTTTACGACCTATCGGGCAACGGCTTTCGCAATCCGCCCTTTAACTGGCCACTCAATGGCTACTGGCAAACCGCAGTGGCTCCAGGCATCAGTCAGTGGAACCCGGTGGGGCTGGTGGCACTACCCAACCCAAGCACCCCGACATCTTACACCGCTATCGGGCCTATACGCCCGCAGTTGAGTAGCCGCGAAACGAACACCTCAGAGGAGCAGAAACCATGTCCAAGTCCAAGATGTTGAAGGTCGCGCTGTCGTTGCTGCTGCTGGGAGCAGTTGTGCTGCTGATGGCACTGATCAAAGGTGGCACGGGCACCAGCCCAGCGCTGGCCAAGGGAGATGCTAAGGACGATGTGATAGCGGCTCTCCCCAACCAAACCGAACTCACTGAGTTCAAGGACGAAGGGAAGAACGTGACTTCCCGGCGCAATGGTGCTTTAGTTGGTGCCGATGTGGAAGTGTTCCGCAAAGGCGATGGGGCACAGTTCCGCGTTGAGTCAGTGGTGGCAGACACAGAAGCAGATGCCAAGGCCTTGGTGCAGCAGGCCATCATCACGCAGATCGGCCCCGGCCCCATGCCTAAAGGCAGCCCATCCAAGCAGCAGATCGGGCAAGAGTGCTACAACTCCAACCGGGGTGAGGGCCCACCACGAGGTTCAATCAAGATCGTTGCGCGCGATGGAAGAGCAGTGGCAGTTGTGCTCTTGGCACTTCCTGTCACCAAGGACAACGGCGGCAAGTTCGTCGTTCCTGTGCTGGACGACAAGAACATAGCCTTAGTGGAGAAGCACGTCCTCAAGGTGCTCGACAAGCTCACCCAGAAGGGCTACACGTCCAAGTCCGACACGCCAGCAAGCTGACCCGCTGCACACCAGCGGACGCGCCGCCACAATTCATCGTGGCGGCGCGTTTTCTTGGCTGTAAGTACTTGCGGCGAGCCCGCTGCTTCACTGCAGGGCTTGCGAGACCTGGACGAACTTGTAGCCGCGCTGCCTCAGGCCCGCGATCACGGTGGGCAGGGCCTGGGCCGAGTGCCAGCCGCGCCCGTTCATGTGCATAATGACGATCGAGCCTGGCTTGGCTTGAGTCATCACGGTGTGGATGATGTCCTTGGCCGATTCGTGCGGGTCGGGGTCGCCGGTCTCGACGCTCCACATCAGGGTGCGCAGGCCCAGATGAGCAGCCACGGCTTCTAAAGCCGGGTTCCACTCACCAAAGGGCGGGCGAAAGAGCACGGCCTGGCGGCCCGTGAGCTGGAACATGATGCTCTGGGTGTGCTGGATCTCCTGGATCATGCTGGCCTGCAAGATCTTGGTCATGTGCGGGTGCAGATACGAGTGGTTGCCCAGCTCGAACAGGGGATCGGCGCCCAGGGCCCTGGTGATGGAGGCGTGGGTTTCCATCCAGCGCCCTCCCAGCAGCAGGGTGGCCGGAGTTTTGGTCTGGCGCAAGATGCTGATGACCTTGGCGTCGTAGCGCGCGGGCTTGCGCGTCTGGCAGGCGTCGAAGGTCAGGGCGACCAGCCTGGAAGCCGCCGCACGCTCGGGAAGGTGCACAAGTACTTGAGGCGGCAAGGGCTTCAAGGTGGGCGCGCTCGCGCTGCGTGGCGAAGGCTGGGCGGTGGCTCTGGTTGCATTGCGAGCGGCAGTGGGAAGCAACGCCCTGGCTTGAGGCGGGGCTTGAATGCTGGAGGGTGCGGGCGGCTCGTGGCCGGCGCAACCCGCCGCGAGGAGGAGAGGCGCCGCAATCAGGGCGAGGCGAGAAATTTTCGGCATCGCTCCAGTCAAGGCCGAAGCGAGGTGCTTCTACAAGTACTTGGGGGCTGGGAAGTTTTGGGCTTTGGCCGGAGCACCCAGGCGAAAGGCGTGTCGTGAGTTGAGGGTGACATTGCGGATGGGTTGCGTTACCCCATGCTGGCAGCCCTGGCTCAATTGGAAAGGCAGGAGCTGGACGGGCAACAGGAGAATCCGATGCGATTGAAAGACAAGGTGGCGTTGGTGACGGGAGCGAGCAGCGGAATTGGCAAGGGCATCGCCGAGAGGTTCGCGGCTGAGGGCGCGCACGTGGCGGTCAACTACCTGCCGCGCGGCCACAACGAGGCCGACGCCGAGGCCGAGGTGCAGACCTTTGGCACAACGGGCATCGCCACAGCCGCCGACATCTCCCAGCGCGCCGACGTCGAGAAGATGGTCGCCGAGGTCGTGGCCAAGTTCGGGCGGCTGGACATCATCGTCAGCAACGCAGGCATCGAGTTCAAGAAGCCCTTCCTGGAAGTCACAGACGACGAGTGGAACAAAGTTTTGGCCGTCAACCTGTTCGGCTCCTACCTCGTCGCCCAGGTCGGAGCGCGCCAGATCGTGGCCCAGGACGCGGCTGCCGGAGTGGTTCAAGGCGGCAAGCTGGTCTTCATCTCGTCGGTGCACGAGGACATTCCCTTCCCAGGCTACACGGCCTACTGCGCCTCGAAGGGCGCGGTGCGCATGATGATGCGCAACATAGCCATGGAGCTGGCGCCCAACAAGATCAACGTCAACAACATCGCGCCCGGAGCCATCGCGACTCCGATCAACCAGAGCGTGCTCGACGACCCCGAGGCCATGAAAAACGCCATCTCGGAAATCCCCTGGGGACGCTTCGGTACGCCCGATGAAGTCGCTTCGGTCGCCCTGTTCCTGGCCTCTTCGGAATCGGAATACGTAACGGGAAGTACTTACTACGTGGACGGTGGCCTGACGCAGCAAGTCACCAAGTATTGAGGCCACGCCAAACAAGCGAACCGAGCATGACTGAGGAAGAGAAGCGCTTACAGCAGGCGCGCGAGGGCAAGGCTGCGTGGCGCTTGTGGGGGCCTTACCTCAGCGAGCGGGCCTGGGGCACGGTGCGCGAGGACTACAGCCCGAACGGAACCGCCTGGGATTACTTCCCTCACGACCACGCACGCTCGCGCGCCTACCGCTGGAACGAGGACGGCCTGGCCGGAATCTGCGACGAGCGCCAGCACCTGTGCTTCGCCCTGGCCCTGTGGAACGGCCAGGACACGATCCTGAAAGAGCGCCTGTTCGGGCTCACGGGGCCCCAGGGCAACCACGGCGAGGACATCAAGGAGTATTACTACTACCTCGACAACACCCCCTCGCACGCCTGGATGCAAGCGCTGTACAAGTACCCTCAGAGCGCCTTCCCCTACTCTCAGCTGATCCAGGAAAACGCGCGCCGCACCAAGCAAGACCCCGAGTTCGAGCTGCTCGACACGGGCATTTTTGATGAGGACAAGTACTTCGATGTCTTAATCGAATACGCCAAGGCCGCGCCTGATGACATCCTGATCCAGATCTCGGTCACCAACCGAGGCCCGCAGGCCGCCGCCCTGGATTTGCTGCCCACGCTGTGGTTTCGCAACATCTGGGAGTGGAACGCAGGCTCGACGCGCCCTCAGCTCAGCGTGGAGCGGCCCAACGTCATCCACGCCCAGGACGCTCGGCTGGGCTCCTACTGGCTCTTGTGCGAGCACGACAAGGTCGTGCCCGAGCTGCTCTTCACCGAAAACGAGACCAACCTCCAGCGCCTCTTCAACGCGCCCAACGCCCAACCCTTCGTCAAGGACGGCATCAACGATTACGTGGTCCATGGCCGCACAGAGGCCGTGAACCCGGCTCAGACGGGCACCAAGGCCAGCGCGCGCTACCACTTGAACATCGAGCCCGGAGCCACTGAAGTGGTGAGGCTGCGCCTGAGCGCGGATCAGCCGCAGTCTCTGGCGCTGGGCGAGCCGTTCTCAAGTACTTGCAGCCTGCGCAAGAGCGAAGCGGACGCGTTTTACAAAACAATCGCGCCCGAGGCGGCCTCGGAGGACGCGGCCAACGTGCAACGCCAGGCCCTGGCCGGGATGCTGTGGAGCAAGCAGTTCTACAACTTCAACGTCTTGAAGTGGCTTGCGGGCGACGCGGGCCAGCCGCCTCCGCCGCCCGAGAGGTGGAACGGGCGCAACGCCGACTGGACGCACCTCAACAGCTCGGACATCATCTCGATGCCCGACAAATGGGAATATCCGTGGTTCGCGGCCTGGGATCTGGCCTTCCACTGCCTGACGCTCTCGATCATCGACCCCGACTTCGCCAAGTCGCAGCTCCTGCTCCTGGAGCGCGAGTGGTATATGCACCCCAACGGCCAGCTCCCGGCCTACGAGTGGGCCTTTGGCGACGTGAACCCACCCGTCCACGCCTGGGCCGCGCTGCGCGTCTATCGCATCGAACGGAGGTTGAGAGGCGCGGGCGACTTGAAGTTCCTGGAGCGCGTGTTCCACAAGCTGCTGATCAACTTCACATGGTGGGTCAACCGCAAGGACGCTGAGGGGCGCAACATCTTCCAGGGCGGCTTCCTGGGGCTGGACAACATCGGCGTCTTCGACCGCTCGGCTCCACTGCCCGGAGGCGGCCACCTGGATCAATCGGACGGCACCAGCTGGATGGCGATGTATTGCCTCAATATGCTGGCGATTGCGCTGGAGCTGGCGGCCCAGGACGACACCTATGAGGATGTGGCGACCAAGTTCCTGGAGCACTTCTTCTACATCGCGCACGCCATGAACGACCGCCCCGCCACCAGGGGCGACAGCGGCATCGACCTGTGGGACGACCAGGACGGCTTCTACTACGATGTGCTGCACTTGCCCAACGGCGAGCACCAGTTCCTGCGCGTGCGCTCTTTGGTTGGCCTCATTCCCCTGCTGGCCGTCGAGACTCTGGACGCCGATGTCTTAGCCGCTCTGCCCTCGTTTCGCGAGCGCCTGGAATGGTTCATGGCGCACAGGCCCGATCTGTGCCGCAATGTGGCTTCGGTGACCCAGCAGGGCGAGGCGGCGCGGCGCTTGTTCTCGGTTGTCAACGAAGATCGCCTGCGCAAGCTGCTGGGGCGCGCCCTGGACGAAGCCGAGTTCCTCTCGCCTCACGGCATACGCTCAGTGTCGCGCTTCCACCTGGAGCACCCGTATCGGCTTGTGCTCGATGGCCACGAGTATGAAGTCGGCTACCAGCCCGCCGAGTCGCGCACCAGCCTGTTCGGGGGCAACTCGAACTGGCGCGGGCCGGTGTGGTTCCCACTCAACTACCTGCTCATCGAAGCCCTGCAAAAGTTCGATCACTACTACGGCCCAACCTGGACCATTGAGTGCCCCACGGGCTCGGGCCAGCACCTCACGCTGTGGCAAACCGCAACAGAACTCTCGCAGCGCCTGATCAGCCTGTTCCTGCGCGATGCCAATGGCCGCCGCGCCGTCTTTGGCGGCACGGAGAAGTTCCAGAGCGACCCCCACTTCCGCGACCTGATCCCCTTCCACGAATACTTCCACGGCGATAACGGGGCGGGCCTGGGAGCCGCCCACCAGACCGGCTGGACCGGCCTAATCGCCAAGCTCATCCAGCAAAGCGGCGCCGAGTAAGCACCACAAGTACTTATAGCCCCACCACTCTGAACCTCTGAGCAGCACAACAGCTTACTGGCATACCGCAAAAATGGTATGCCAGTAAGCTGTTGTGCAAGCGTCGCGTGGATGTTTTGTCAGCTCTGGGGGTTCTGCCGCACAACTCTACCCGCCCTATCTACCCAACCGTCTCTTCGTGATTGCCCGGAGTAATCTTGCGTGCCAGGCGGCTCTGGGATGCTTCGAGGGCAAGTTCTTCGAGCGCGAGTTCGAGAGCTTTCTCCACGATGAGCGACTTGGAAACACCTGAGCGGCGTGGAGCGCCAGCCATGCGCCGCAAAGCCAGGTGCGCGTCTTCGAGCGCTTCGACCACGCTCTTGCTCAGGTAAAAGGTCGCCTTCACCTTCGGCTCATCCACATTCGTCTCGTCTCGTCCCAAATCCTCTTTGGCACCTTGGGCACCATCTTGCTGGCCAGACATCTTGCTGTCTTGCTGGTATTCGGGTGTGCCATCTTGCTGTTCCAGCGTGCTGGGGTGGGGCCTGAGCGGGCTGGGTTGAGCGGAGCCGAGCAGGTCGGAGAGGATGTCGGGGGTTCGTTTGCGTTCTGTCATGGCTGGTGATGTTGGCCGAGCACCTTCTGGGTGAGGGTCTGGTAATCCTGCGCGCCTGGCGAGGCAGACGCGTATTCAAAGATGGTCTGTCCGTGTGCTGGGGCTTCGCTCAAGCGCACGCTATAGCGTATGGGGTCGCATATCAGGGCCGGGTAATGTGCCTTGAGCTGATCCCAGATCTCGGCTGACTTGGAGACGCGCCGGTCCAGGAAGGTGGGCAGCACGTATTGGAGCTTCAGGCGGGGGTTGTATTTCTGGATGGCGCTCAGGCTCTTGGTGAACTCGGCCAGCCCCTGCAGCGTGAGCGCTTCGAGCGACACCGGAGCCAGCACTTCGTCCACGGCAAAGAGAGCGTTCACGGTCAGGGCATCCCAGCCAGGCGAGGTGTCCAGGATCAGGAAGTCGTATTTCCCCTGCGCGGGAGCCAGGGCCTCAGCCAGAGTCTGCTCACCTCCAAAATCCTTGCGGTCGATGGCGCGCTTAAGTCCGGCCAGCTCACGTCCGCCGCCCAGGAGCCACAGGTTGGGCCGCGCCTGGGCAACGGCATCCCCCAGAGCAACCTCGCCGCCAGCTACAGCGGCCAGCCCACTTCCAGCCGCCACGCCCAGCATAGTCGCGCTCTGCCCCTGCGTGTCCGTGTCGACCAGCAGCACCGAGTGCCCCACGCGAGCCAGCCCAGCCGCCAGGTTCACGGCAGTCGTCGTCTTCCCTACTCCACCCTTGCTCAACGAAACCGCGATCTTGCGCATAATATCCACCAGTATACCAGTAGAACAGCAAGGCGGTAAACCTCTTCACCAGTTTACTGATTCACCTGCTTACCGTTTTGACGCTATACTGTTGAAACATTATACCAGTATTCTGGTATTCCGGTAAGCGCCGCGGTTGTGAGGGCCTAAGTGTCTGTGCTCAAAGGGAACGATAACGGAAAGGATGCGGCTTTGGCTTTGGATGGAGGGAGTTGAGCATTTTGTGGCACATGGCCCATAGCATCCAGGCGCGGGAGAGGTGGGTGTGCCCTTCGTAGTCCTTGCTCAAGCGGCGGTACCAGTTCATCCAGCCAAAGGAGCGCTCGACCACCCAGCGCTTGGGCAACACTTCGAACCCCTGAGCTTCATCCGAGCGCTTGATGATCTCGACCTCGAAGCCGAACTGCTGCTGCATCTGGGCCTGCCACTCTCGTCCGGCAAAGCCACCATCGGCCCACACCTTCTTCAGCGATGCCGCCACCTCCTGCCCCTTCAAGCGCCAGAACGCTTCTTGGGCTCCGGCTCGTTCCGGAGTGCTGGCGGGCAACACCACCACTTCGAGCCAGTAGCCCAAGGTGTCGCACACCACGAACCGCTTGCGCCCCATGATCTTCTTGGCGCCGTCGAAGCTCCGCTGCAGGAGGCAGGAGACCCCCCTTTTGCCACTGTCTTCACGCTCTGCGAGTCCACGCTACCCGCGCTGGGCTGGGCTTTCTTCCCGACGGCTTCGCGCGCCGCCTGGCGCAACGCTCCATGCACCTGATCCAACACGCCGTTCCAGCTCCAGCGGTGGTAGCACGAGTAGACCGTGCTCCAGTTGGGCAGGTCATGAGGCAAGTTGCGCCACTGGCAACCGGTGCGGGCCACGGAGAAGATGGCGTTGAGGATGAGACGCCGAGGCACGGTCGGCTTGCGACCCGTGCCAAAATGCACCAATGCTTGGATGCGCTCCCACTGTGCAGCCGTCAGATCACTCTCGTAGGGCTGTTCCACACCTCCCAGTTTGGCAAATCACTCCCTTTGAGCACAGACTCTTAGAGCGGTTCGTCGCAGTGGTGCAGCAAGGAGAGGGTGGCCACCAGAGCGGGGCTGATGTCCTCTTCTGAAGCCCTGAATCACTGGATTGTTCTAATGGGAGTTTGTGTGACTTTAAATTAAGCAGGACAAGTACTTGGTGGGCACCTGACGTATCCTATTGAGTGAATGTAACGTTTGGGCAAAACGTTACATTGATGGGCAACGAAACAACTGATTAAGAAATAGAGGCGTGAAGCGGATGAAGGGATGCCGACCACTGAGCGAAGAGGAGATTCAGCGCGCTCTGCAAGCGTTTGAGGGCGGCTCGATGCTGCGGGACCGCGCTTTGTTTTTGCTGGGGGTGCGCTCTGGCTTTCGCATTTCGGAGCTGCTTTCTCTCAGGCTGCGCGATGTGTGCCCGCGCGGGCGCCTGGGCGCTCCTGTCTCGGAGCGCGTGGGCGTGGCGCGGCGGCACATGAAGAAGAAGATTGAGGGGCGTGCTGTGCTGCTGCATCCCGAGGCGCGCGCGGCTCTGGAGGCCTGGATCGAGGAGATGGCGCGGCGGGGGCCTCTGGCCGCCGAGACGTTTGTGTTTCTCTCGCGCAAGGGGCAGAAGGAGGCTGTGTCGCGCGTGCAGGCTTACCGCATCTTGCGCGGGGCCTTCGAGAAGGCTGGGGTCGAGGGGCCTCTGGGCACGCACACCATGCGCAAGACCTTCGCGAACCGCGTGCACGAGCGCCTGGGCCGTGACCTGCTCAAGACACAGCGCGCCCTGGGCCACAAGAACATCAACTCCACCGTCTCCTACCTCTCGTTCCAGCAAGACGAGATCGACGAGGCCATCCTGGGTATGTGAGCCCGCCCCACAAGTACTTGTACGCTGGTGCTCGCACCGAGCCTTTACTGAGCAGGCCCAGTGGAGCCAAGGGCAGGCGGCGTCAGCTTGATAGCGACGCGGTTACCGAACACGGTGTAGCGATAGTTGCGCGCGATGGGCGTGGCCTGAGCGCCCAGGCCCGCGAGCACGGCCTGAGTGTTTTGCGCCTTGGAGTTGCGAATCCAGAAGTAGACCGGCCTGGGCGAAGCCATCAGGCGGCGCAGGGCGGTTTCGTCCTTCAAGATCCAGCGGCTGCGCTCAGCTGGGCTCATGTGCTGGATGCCGTAGAACAGCTCGTCCGAGTGGCCCAGCAGGTAAACCCTCTGGCCGGTGTAGAAGCTCAGGCTCTGGATGAAGCCCAGCGAGGCCATCTGGCCTTGGCGCATCAGGCCAGGCCTGATGCGCTGTATGAGAGGAGCTGTGGTCAAGCCGGGCGCGATGTGGGCCAGCATCAGGAAGCCGCAGCTCATCACCACGACGAATCCTCCAGCCACTGCAGCCACCATCTCGCCCGCACGCCTGCGCCACGCTCCAGATCCCACAGAGAGGCCCCACAACAGCAGCACAGAGCCCAGCGCAATGGCCCAGCCTGGGCTGGCTCCCACGTCGCGCAGAGCCCGAGGGCCAAGAGCCACGCCCACGGCTGCGACCACCACGAGTAGAGCAGCCAAGCTCAACGCGCCCAGGCTCAGGGCACGGCTCCAGGCCTGGCGCTGCTCGATCAAGCGATCGAAGTAGGCCGCGAGCAGGATGGAGAGGGGCGGCAGCACGGGCAGGATGTAAGTCACGAGCTTGCTGTCCGAGGCCGAGAAGAACAGCATAATGAAGGCGCAGGCGCAGCCCAGGAAGACTACGGCGCGCTGCTTCTGGCTGCGAGCGGGCCAGATTTGCTTCGAGCCCGCAAGCAGGGCCGCGGGCGCGAGCAGGGACCAGGGAAAGAAGATCAGGGGCAGGAACTCGAAGAAGTAGAAGCGGCCCTGCACGTGGTCGCGGTGCACGGTGCGCCCCAGGAAGCGCCTGATGTGCTGCTCATACCAGAAGAAGTGGTTGAACTCCGCGTTGCGCTGCGCCACCAGCACAAACCACGGAGCCGAGATCAAGAGCAGCAGAACCAGGCCCGTGCCCCAGCGCATCGCGCGTAGCGAGCCCCACTGCCTGCACAGCAGCAGGTACAAGAAGATCGAGCCGCCCGAGAGCACGATCTCAATCGGCCCCTTGGCCAGCACGCCCAGGCCCAGCACAATCCACAGGCTCAAGAAGCAGCGCCCCCGCTTTGGCTCGTCTGAGGTGTGGCCCAGCCACCACAAAGCCAGGGCCGTGAAGACCAGTGAGGAAACCAGCATATCCGTCACGACCACACGCGCCATGAGCGTCCACATCACCGAGGTGCCCAGGATCAGAGCGCTCAGCAGCCCTGCCCTCAGCCCGAACATCCTGCGCCCCAGCACAAAGGCCATGGCCAGGCCCAGCAGAGCGGCCAGAGCAGGCACCAGGCGCGCGGCCCCTTCGTGCAGGCCCAGCAGCGAGTAGCTGGTCGCAATGCCCCAGTACAGCAGCGGAGGCTTGTCGAAGAACTTGATGTAGTTCAGCGTGGGCGTCACCCAGTCGTGGCGCGCCAGCATCTCGCGCGGGATTTCGGCGTAGCGGGCCTCATCGGGATCGAACAGGCTCCAGCCGCTCAGCCCAAGCAGAAACAGAGGGCACACGCCCAGCAGCACGCACAGAGCCAGGCGCTTCAGGCCCGGCGTCCAGCAAGTACTTGGGGCGACTTTAATCGGCTTCAGCAAACCGCCAGACGGCGCTTGAGAGCTGGAGGCGCTGGTTTCAAGGCGGTTCATGTTTCTTTGTCAGGGCTTACGAACTCAATGCGTAAGTCCAAGATGTTTATTGCCCCTTGCGCCAGACCAGCAGGGCTCCTGTGAGGGCGACCAGGCCGGGGGCGAGGTAGGCCATGAGCAAGGGGTTGGCGGCTCCCGCCCGGCCCAGGGTCGAGGTCCAGGTCCAGCCCACGTAATAGAGCAGCAGCACCACCAGAGACAGCCCCATCGCCCCTCCGCTGCCCGAGCGAGGCGAGCGCAGGCCCAGGGGAACGCCCACCAGCGCGAAAGCTAAGCACACCAGGGGAGCCGCGATCTTGTCGTGCAGGCCAAATGTCGCGGTCTGGATCAGATTATAAGTCCTTGAATACTCCGCGCTGGCCGTGTCGCGAGGCAGCATCGAGAGCAGCTTCTGGCGGTAGCCCGCCACCTCGAACAGCGAGAGCATCAGGAAATCGCCCTGGCGCAGACGCTTGCCCAAACTTGTGGACTCGCCGCGCAAAAGCTGGGGCGAAGGCACGTCCACCCTGGCCTGCCCAAAACTCGCGCTGCTAAAGCCATCTTTGCTCGCGGCTGAGTTTGTGGCTGAGTTGGCTGTGCTCATGGTGTCGAGGCGCAGGGTCTGGCCATTGTAGAAGGTCCACTGGTCGCCGTCCCAGCGCGCTGTCTGGGCGCTAATCTGCAGATACATCTGCTGATCGGCGTTGTACAGCTGGACGCGCGGGCGCAGCAGCGTGTTGGTCGAGGGATCGAAGCCCGAAGCCTGCACGATGCGCTTGAGCGGCCCTTGATCTGCGGGAGGGTCTTCAAAGCGAAAGCTGCGCTGGGCACCCAGGCCAGCCTTCATCTGGCGCACCAGCAGGGCGTCCTTGCTGCGCTCCAGGGGAGGCACCACGGCCTCCTGGAGCCAGAACGCAAAGCCCGCAAGCAGAGCCGCCCACAGCAGGGGAGCGCGCAGCAGACGGGCCAGGCCCACGCCAGCGGCTCCCATGGCCGTGACCTCGCCGCCCTTGGACAAGTCGGCAAACGTCTGCACCGCGCCAAACAGAACCGCCATGGGCAGCGCGAACAGCACCATGCGCGGCACCTGGTAGGCCACGAACTGAGCCATGGAGCCAAAGCTCAGCGCGTTGCTGACCAGCTTCTGCACGCCCGTGATCACAACGGCCACCATCAGCAAGCCCAGAAACCAGCTGAGCCCCGTCAAGGTGGCCACCACAACATGGCCCAGCAGGTAGCTGTCCAGCAGCCCCCAGGAGCGCCGCGGCTTCCACAGCGCGCGCGTGGCAATGGCACGGCTCACAGCAACCCCCGCCCACAACGGCTTCCAACACGGCTTCCACAACGGCTTGAGGCCGGGCTTCGGCCAAGATTTATCTGTTGCACCCTACTTCCTTAACACAAGAAGCTCATCCCACGGCCTCCGTGAGCCCGGTTCCCAGCCATGGATGAAAAAGTTACGAGACCAGCGAACAGCGACTTTAGAGACTTCGTTCACGCGTGACCACCTTGCTAAGTAGTCGTGCAAATGTATTCCGGCAGAACCCAAAGCGTGAGCAAGGGCTAATTTGCTTTTGGCCCTCGCTCACGCTTCGGGTTCTGCACTGCGCAGATGCCGGTTTTCTTTTGCACGATTACTTATTCCAGAACTCGGTGCTGCGAAAGCGACGGCTGGAAACGATCAGGTGCACGCCCGAGACCCAGGCCAGCGAAGCAGCCCAGGCCGCCAGCACATCAGACGGGTAGTGCACTCCCAGATACAAGCGCGAAGCTCCCACCAGCAGCACGAACAAGGCCCCGGCCACGGTTCCAAGTACTTGCAGCCGCAGCGAGGCCCTGGAGCGCCACAGCAAAAACAGCAGCGCTGCCACCAGAGCGGACGAGAGCATCGAGTGGCCGCTGGGGAATCCGTAATCGTGCTCAGGGGTCAGCGAGAGCCACAGCGCGGGGCGAGCGCGCCCGAAGATGGCCTTGGCGATCAAGTCTATGGCGCAGGCACCGCCCACGCCCACCACCCCGAACAAGGCCTGGAGCCTGAGCCCTCGCAGCCACAAGCCCAGGGTGCCCAGAGTGAACAGGGGCAGCAGGCAGCTGGCCCCGCCCACCAGCGTGATCTTCAGCATCAGGCCATCCAGAGCGGGCGAGGAATGCGCATGCAGCCATTGCAGCGTCGGGTTATCCCAGGAGAAAGCCTCTTTTTCCCACACATCCTCAGCCAGAGCACCAAAGAGCAGCAGGGGCAGCAGCACCCCCACAAAAACCAGCAGCAACGGCCCAGGGGCAAACCCCGCGGTCTTGGCTCCTGGAAGCGGCGACTTCGGTGGCAAAACAGCGGTTTCGGTTCTCATAGCGTGTGGTGGCCTTCCTCAGCGATAGCCTCGTGCCTGGCGAGCGCGGCACCCGAGGTCAAGTCCACAGCGGCCAGCTTCAAGCCCGGTCAGCTTCAAGTGCGGCCAGATTCAAGCCCGGCCCATCCAAATTCGTTTCCATTATTGTTCTCCTTAAGGCCGCGATGAAGGGCGCCAGTAAAGAACCCCACCGCAAGCGGTGGGGCATTAACGACCACGACAAGAAGTGCTCGGTGGCATTGAGCCACCTCCCACTTCCAGAACTTCCGAGGAGGAAACAGACATCGAGTCTGTTCCCTCCTCCAGCCCATTCATCCCCGCCGCAAGCAGCGGGGCACTCTGGGCTACTTCGTAGAGTAGCTGAAGCGTGAAAGGCGCCCCCAGAATGACAGGCGGCTTGGTGCATCCTCTCACGCTTCAGCTACTCTACTGACGTGCTCGTGAGCTTCATGCCGCAGATCGAGCAGGTCGCTGTCGGCTCGTTGCTCGTGATCCACGGGTGCATCGGGCAGGCGTAGAGCGCCTTTCCACTTGCCGCCACTGGCTCCTCTTCGCGCTTGCCGAAGAAGAACCAGAGCGTCCAGGCGATCAGGGCAAGGCCACCTACCGTGACGAAGATTTGCGCGCTGTCCATGCTCACCTCTCGACCTTAAACCCACGCAGACGCAGCGCATTCGTTACCACGCTGATACTCGACAGCGCCATCGCGCCCGAAGCCACAATCGGAGAGAGCAGCCAGCCCGTAAGCGGATAGAGCAGCCCAGCCGCGATGGGGATGCCCAGCACGTTGTAGAAGAACGCGAAGAACAGGTTCTGCTTGATGTTCGCGATCGTCGCCTTCGAGAGCGCGATGCTTGAGGCCACGCCGCGCAAATCGCCGCGCACCAAGGTAATGTCGGCGGCCTCCATCGCCACGTCGGTGCCCGAACCCATCGCGATGCCAACATCGGCCTGGGCCAGAGCCGGCGCGTCGTTGATGCCGTCGCCGACCATCGCCACGATCTTCCCCTCGGCTTGCAACTTCTTGATCTCCGCGCTCTTGCCCTCAGGAAGCACTTCGGCCAGCACGCGCTCGATGCCGGCTTGCCGCGCGATGGCCTGGGCTGTGGCGCGGTTATCGCCAGTCATCATGGCGACTTCCAGCCCCAACTTGTGCAGCTGCTCGATGGCTCCGCGCGAGGATTCCTTGATAGGATCGGCCACGGCGATAAGGCCCGCGAAGGCTCCGTCCACCGCGATGAACATCGGCGTCTTGCCTTGGGCTGCAAGTACTTGAGCCCTGTCTTCATCGGCAGCAAGCCCTCGCTCGCGCATCAGTCTGGCGTTGCCCACCAGGACCTGCCGCCCGTCCACTGTGGCCTCGATGCCGTGCCCCGCCACGGCGTTGAAGCCTTGGGGCTGCGACAGCCCCAGCCCGCGCTTGTTCGCCGAGTGCACCATCGCCTCGCCCAGAGGATGCTCGCTGCCTCGCTCCCCTGAGGCGGCCAGGCGCAGCAGCTCGCCCGCGTCCCAAGTACTTGCGGGCAGAACATCGGTGACTTGGGGCTGGCCCTGCGTGATGGTGCCGGTCTTGTCGAGCACGATGGTTGTGAGCTTGTGCGCGGTTTCCAGAGCCGCGCCGCCCTTGATGAGCACGCCGCTCTGAGCGCCTCGCCCCGTGCCAACCATAATCGCCGTCGGAGTCGCTAATCCCAGAGCGCAGGGGCAGGCGATGATCAGCACCGAGACGAAGGTGATGAGTGCCATGGACAAGCGGCTCTCAACCGGCGCGAAGTTGAACCAGAAGACAAAGGTCGCGATGGCGATGCAGATCACAATCGGCACGAACACGCCCGAAACCTTGTCCGCCAGCCTCTGGATCGGCGCCTTGGAGCCTTGAGCTTCCTGGACTAAGCGCACGATCTGCTGCAGCACCGTGTCGCGCCCAACTTTGGTGGCGCGCAGCCTGAACGAGCCCGTCTTGTTGAGCGTGGCCCCGATCACGGTGTCGCCCGCCTGCTTCGCGACGGGCAGAGGCTCGCCGGTCAGCATCGACTCGTCCACGCTGGAAGCTCCGTCCACGACCTCGCCGTCCACGGGCACCTTCTCGCCTGGGCGCACCAGCACGATGTCGCCCACAAGTACTTGCGCGATTTCGATGTCCTGCTCGACTCCGTCGCGCTCGACGCGCGCGGTCTTGGGAGCCAGGCCCATCAAGGCTTTGATGGCCCCGCTCGTCTGCGAGTTGGCCTGCGCCTGCAAGACGTTGCCCATCAGAATCAGCGTCACGACGATGGCCGCGACCTCGTAGTAGACGCCCGGCCCACTCATCTCTGCCATCCCACTCGCGCCGTGATTCGTGCTCGCTGGAGAGAGCAACTGCGGCGCAATCGTGGCGACTACGCTGTAAGCGTAGGCCGCGAAGGTGCCGACTGAAATCAGGGTGTTCATGTCGGCGGCGCGGTGCCTGGCCGAAATCCACGCGCCCACAAAGAACTCGCGCCCCGCCCAGAACAACACGGGCGTGGTCAAGAGCAGCTCAACCCAGGCGCGGCCCCGAAAGTTGAGCGCAGGTTCCAGCGCGGGGACGAGGTGCCCGGCCATCGCCAGAAACGCGACTGGGATGGTCAAGGCCAGCGCGATGGCGAACTGGCGCTTCTGGCGCTGGAACTCCTTCTCGCGCGCCTGCGACTCGGCCTCGGCCATGTCCTGAGGCTCGGCTGGAGCGCCGTGCTCGTGGCCAGAAGTACTTGCAGCCGCTTGAGGCGCGGCCTGGGGCACGATAGCGTCGTAGCCGGCCTTTTGCACCACCTCGCGCAGCTCGTTCGCGTCGGTGGCGTGCGGGTCGAAGTGGACGGTGGCGCGGGCCGTCGAGTAGTTGACTCCCGCCTGCTGCACGCCAGGAGCCTTGTTCAGCGCCTTCTCGATGCGGTTCGCGCAGGCGGCGCAGTGCATCCCCAAAATCGGCAGGTCGCACCTCTGCGCGGCCTCAGATGCTGCGCCATGAGCCGGAGCAACAAGCGAGGCTTCATGTACTTGCACTTGTGCGGGCGCCGGTTTAAGTTTGGCCGCGGCTGCCTCCGCAAACTGAGCCGGATCAGCCTCAAACTTGCCCTGACATTGGGCCGAGCAGAAATAATAGGTCGCGCCCTCGTATTCGAGATGCCCAAAGGCTTCCTCAGCGTCGATTTCCATTCCGCACACCGGGTCCTTGATCTGGGCCTTGACGTTGGTTTGTGTTCCTGTTGCCATCGCTTAGCACCTCCTTACTTTAAGAATCGCTCCAGCACGGTCTGCACTTCGGCCATCAGCTCGGCCTGAGTCATCGGCCTGGCGCACTCGTGCTCGCTGCGGGTGCCATGGCCCAAAACGCACGTTTCCAGGTGGCTGGTCAGAAGCTCGACGCCCAGAGCGTCCAGAGCACTTCGCACAGCCGAAATCTGGGTCAGGATGTCCACGCAATAACGCTCTTCCTCCACCATCTTCTTGATCCCCGACACCTGACCCGCGATGCGGTTGACCCGCGCCGTCACCTTCTTGCGCCGTGCCCCTTGGTTCGCCTCATCCATTCAATTACCCCCACAGGGTATAACGATGAAGAGCAGGGATGCAAGCGAGGTGGCGAGGTTGCCTCGAAAATAAGTGGGCGCGAAGCTTCTGTTGGGGGATTGTGGGCTTAAGCGTTGGCTTCGTGCGAGTTGACCTCGTGCAGGTTGGCCTTGTGTGGGACTGCCTTGGAGCGGCCTGGGGCCAGGCTCTTGGCGTTGTGTCTGGGGTATCTGGCTGGCGTGGATTGTGTGAAGCAGGCGCAGCCTCCCAAGTATTGGTTGGGCAGTGGGCAAGTACTTGAGAGGCTGCCTGGGCTTGGAGCTACTTGGCGACGATCTTCCCCTTGAACATATTCATCTTGCAGGCGAAGGCTATGGCCTGGCCCTTCTTGGGGGTGAAGGTGATCTCCTTCTTCTGGCCGCGCTTGAGGTCGATGGACTGCCTCAGGGCCGGGATGCGGATGCCGTTGACGCAGCCTTCGCCCTTGCTAATGAAGGTCATGTGGACTGGCTGCCCGGCCTTGACGCTGACCGTGGAGGGGCTGTAGCCGCTGGATGTCACGTTGACCGTGACGTGCTGGACGTGCTTGTCGTGGCCGTGCGCCCAGGCCGAGGGCGTGCTCGCGGTGCAAAGGGCTGCGCCCAGCAGCAGAGCGGGGAGAATCTGGATGGTCTTCATGGTGTTCGGTGTTCCTCTGTGGTGTGGCGCGCTGCGGTTGAAGTCAGCAGCGCGCAAATACGGGAAGCGTGCCCCAAGTCCTTGCGGCACGTGTTTCAGACCTCTACAACGAGCCGTAGTAGCGGTCGTGGATGGCGCGCATCTCGCCGATCTCCCTGGACTGCGAGTCGATGATGCTGTGGGCCAGGGCTCGGATCTGCGGGCGCCCCGAGACATCAAGGGCTTCCTGGGCCATGGGAATCGCCAGCGCGTGGTGCGGGATCATCATCTTCAGGAACGCGCTCTCGAAGGCGCGTCCCTTGAGGCGCATCAGCTTGCCCATGTCCATCTTCATCTTCATGGGCAGGCCCATCATCTCGCCCGGCATGGTCATCACGCCGCCCTTCATCATCGAACCACCGCTCACCGAGCCGTGGTTCATGCCGCTCATGCCGCCCATCTTCATGCCCGTCATCTTCATGGTAGCGCCCCTATCCATGGGGACGGTGGCGCTGCCGAACCAGGCTTTGCGCCAGGCTTTCATCTGCGTGATCTCGCGCGCCTGGTCGCGCAGGATGTTGCGGGCCAGGGCCTTGACCTCGGCGTGGGGGGCCCTGGAGACGGCCAGCTGAGCCATCGTCAAGGCACTCTGGTGGTGAGGCACCATCGAGTCGATGAACTGCTGGTCAAACGGTGCGGCCTGCGCCGATTGCGAGGCGCCTGCGGTGGCGAGCAGGACGGCGAGCGCCCCGCTGCGAACTACGGTCTTCATCTTGTTCCTCCTGTGTCTATGGGTGCTGCAAGTACTTGGAGCACGACTTGGCCCGCGCCCCAAGTACTTGCGGGTTTGAGCGCGGAAATCAGTGGGTGTGCGGCTTGGACTCGTCCGAGGCTCCCTGGCTTGAAGCACTTGCGGGCGCTCCGGGCGCGACGTTGACCACGAAGGAAGCGGTGATGATCTGGCCTCGGTGCTGGAACTGGCCCCAGACTTTGTACAGCCCGGCAGCCGGGAAGTTGGTGTGGAACATCACGTCCGGGCCTCCGCTCTTGGGGGCTGGAGCCTCATTCATCTGGCTCATGTCCATAGCGCCCATCTTGCTCATGTCGTGCTCCATGCCCGCAGCCATGGGGTGCGAGTGCAAGTACTTGGTGGTGTCCCCTGACAGGATGACGCAGTGGCCCATCGCGCCCAGGTAAGGCTGCAAGTCCTTGATGGGCTTGCCCCCGGCGTCGCGAATCTGGAAGTGCAGCATGGTGTTCTGCCCGGCCTTGAGGGGCATGGGCATGGGCATCATCGCCACCTGATAGGCCGCGCCGCCTCGGGCTTCGGGGTTGCTGTCGGGATGTGAAGTGAATTTGTTCACCAGCCATGGCCCCTGCATCTTGTCCGGCACCAAGGCCACGGTGCTCGGCGTGGGCTGGCCGCCGTCCGTGGCCAGCTCATACTGGGGCACTTGCTGGCCCCGGCCCTTGAGGGTGTAGTCGGCGTATAGCTTGTAGGTGCCTGGCTTGGGCAGCGTGGCGGTGACGACGAAGGTGCCGTTTTGCCCGAGCGTGGGGTGGATGTGGTTGAACCACGAGAGGTCGTTCTTGACCACGATGAGGTGCATTTTCTTGGTCATCTCGGTTTCGAAGTCGTTAGCGGGCGCTCCCGTCTTGGCATCCGTGATCTTGAGCGTCCACGTCACGGGCCTGCCCACAGGGATCACGCTCGGATCCGAGCTGAAGCTCAGCCTGGTGCTCAGGGCGTGCGCCCCCATCGCGCCCGGAGCGGGCGAACCGGCTGGCTCGGCAGGCTGAGTTGGGGAGAGCTGAGTTGGCGAGAGCTGGGTTGGGGCGGGCTCAGCCTGGGCGCCGGGATGGGTCTGATCGCCGGTCGCTTCGGCTGTGGCGTTCTGCGCACAGCCCGACATCAGGGCCAGAGGCAGGCCCATCATCAGCAAGTACTTGTGGTGGTTCATGGTTTTTCGCTTTCAAACTCAGCGGTGTGATTCAATGGCATAAGCGGCTGTCGCCAGCACGCCCAGAGCGGCCACGAACAGCAGATGGTGTGTCTTCATGATTGTCCTTGCCTCGCGCCTCAGTAGCCACGGCCAATGCCGCCACCAAGACCTCCACCACCAAAGCCGCCGCCACCGAAGCCGCCCTGACCGCCACCGCCCTGACCGCCGAGCCCGCCGCCAAGACCACCACCAAAGCCGCCACCGCCCTGACCGCCGAAGCCGCCACCTCCGAAGCCGCCCTGACCGCCGAAGCCGCCCTGACCGCCACCGCCGCCAAAGCCGCCCTGCTGGCCGTTCCGCCCGCCTCTCAGCGCACTGTCTGGCAGCAGGAACTCCTCGGTTGAGATGACCGAGCCCTGGCCGAAGAGCTTGGCGATGCCGCCGACGTAGACGTGCTGCACGCGCAGCAAGCGATAGTCCTTGCCCTCAGTGGTGGCGCTGCGGCTCAGCCCAGGCGCCGTCTGCGCGCTGCTGCGAACCACGGCGCGCGCTGTGTCAGAGGCGTCAGCTGTGGGCAGGCTACCGTCAAGAGCGCCATCTGCGGCGCGAACCCGCGCTGTGGCCACGGTCATGGCAGCGGCTTGAACGCCACGAGCCGGGAACTGTGGCGCCTCTTGCGCCTTCGATGGAATAGGCCGCACTTCTGAGGGAGCGGCGTAGGAGGCTGTCGAAAGCGCGCTCAAAGCGGCCACGAGCAGAAAATTGTGTGTCTTCATGGTTGTTCTCCGTGTTGTTCTTCTAAACGTCTGCCGATGGACGTGAGTTGTCTGCGACCGGCTCATCTCGGTCGCTTGCACGACCATCTCGCACATTGAGGCGCAGCTGAGCCGCAGGGGCCGTTGCGCCTCATCTCTTCCGCTCGGCATTATCAGGACGCCAAGGCATAGCTATGGCACTTCTTGCAGCTGATGATTCCAGTCGGAAGAGCTTGAACAGTGGTTACATGGCTTCTCCTTGAAAATCTTCAGGTTCCGCGCGCGGCCTGGGCGCGCAGGGCCGAAGCGCCCTCAGTCACGACCTCGTCGCCCGCCTTGAGCCCGCTCTTGACCTCGACGCGCCCGTTGCTCTGGTTGCCCAGAGTCACCTCGCGCCTGTCGTATTTGTCGCCGTCGGCCACGAAGACGACCTTGGCCGCGCCGTCGTCCAGCACGGCATCGGCGGGCACGGTCAGCGAGGGCTTGCCCACTCCGGTCTGGATCTGGCCGCGCGCGAACATTCCAGGCCTCAAGTCGCCAGGATTGTCGATCAGAGCCCGCGCCGTGACGGTGCGCGTCTGAGGATCAACCGAGGAGCCCAGAAACGAGATGCGGCCCGCGAAGCTGCGGCCAGGAGCCGCGTCCGTCGTGACGCGCACAGGCGAGCCGATGCGCACACGGGCGAAGTCGGCCTCGAAGAGCGAGGCTTCCAGAGCCACGCTCTTCAAATTCACGATGGTCAACAGCGGCGCGTCGGCCTGGATCAGCTCGCCCAGGGCCACGGCGCGCGTTTGCACCACGCCGCTCATAGGGGCTCGAACCGGCACCGCAACGCTACCTCCGGGCGAGCTCTTGAGCAGCCCCAGAGTACTTGCAGCCGCCCTCAGATCGGCCTGGGCCTGCACGAATCCCGCGCGCGCCGCCTGCACCTGCGAGGTGTTGTTGAGGTTGCGCCGGAAGATCAGCTGCTCGCGCTCCAGAGTCGCAGTCGCCACTTCATCGGTGCGCTGCGCTTTGTAAAGCCCGGCACGAGCCGTTTGCAGGCTCGCGCGGGCGCTCTCGATCTCGCGCCTGTTGGCGATGTTCTGCCCGAAGATGGCCCGCTCGCGCGACAGGGCCACGTTCGAGACTTGCAGCTGCGACTGCCCGCGTTGCAACTCGGCTTGCCTTGTGTGCACGTCGGCCTGAGCGGTCGCCAGGAGCGCCTGCGCCGCTTGCACCTCGGCGGTTCCGGCCACATTCGTCGAGGCGAGCTGCTGCTGGCGCGACAGCTCCGCTTGTGCGCTGCTCTCGTCGGCCTGCGCCGCCTGGAGGCGCGAGGTCGCCGTGTCGAACGCTTGTTGAGCGGCTTCCAGGTCCCGCTGCGAAACCAGGCCTTCGCCCGCAAGTACTTTGGCGCGGCTCAAGTTGGCGCGCGTAGTCGCCACCTCGCTTTGAGCCGAGGCCCGCGCCGACTGCGAGGCCACCAGCAGGCGCTGCGCTTCCTGCACCGGGCGCGACACGTAAAGCCCGGCCTTGGCCTGCTGCTGCCGCCGCGCCAGCTCAGCCCGAGCCGATTCAACCGAGGCCCCAGCGTTGGTCAAGGCCGCTTGCGCTGCGCGCACCGCCTCGCGCGACTGGGCCGAGTTGTTGCGCGCCGCTTCCAGAGCGGGCGAAGCAAAGCCTCCCACGCGCGCCAGCCGCGTGGCGTTGTCCAGCGCGACTTGAGCCTGTTGAACCCCGGCCTGCCCCGCGCGCACGTCGCCCGAGGCTTCGGCCTGCGCCTTCTGCGCGACTTCCAGAGGCGCGCGTGAGAACACTCCGGCTCGTGCCTGCTGCTGCACCACGCTCAGGTTGCTCTGCGCGTTGCTGAAGCGGGCCTGCGCCTGCTGATAGGCCGACTGCGCCTCTCCGATGGCGCGACTCTCCACAACGGCGACCACTTGGCCCTGCTGCACGTGGTCGCCCTGGGCCACGGCCAGACGCGTCACGCGGCCCGGGACGATGGAGGCCACGCGCACAGTGCCGTTAGGATCGGGCGCGACCTGGCCGCTGAAAGTGATGCCGGTCGAGAGTTGCGCGACCTGAACCGGAGCGGTCTTGACGTTGAGGAGTTGCGCGGTCGCGGGCGCCAGCGTGACCTGCCCGGGCGCAAGTACTTCGGGAGCCGCCGGGCGCGTGCGCGCGATGACCGTGATGCGCACGTTGCCCGAGGTCATCGTGGTGTTGCTCTGGCCCAGCTGGATGTTGGGCGCGGCACCAGCTGCGGCTGCGCCCGCTGCGGGAGCCGGTGCGGGTGGCTCGTCATCCACGCCGCCGTGCGCCCAGGCGCTGTTCGAGTGGAGTGCCGCTCCGCTCAGGAGAAGCAGCAGGGCTGTCGTCGCGGCTTCGGGCGTGCGATTAACCTCACGCCCGCGCCGCCCGCCGCGCCGCTTGAGGAACAGCGCCAGCAGTGAGGCCAGAGCCAGAACGCCCAGGGCGGCTGGCAAAGCGCGCTTCCACAGAGGTGCTGCGGGCGGAGCGGCCTTGGGCAGCTCGAACTTGACCGTGGTGTCGAAGGCGTCGCCCTGAGCGGGCTGGACATTGAGTTCGAGCATATACTGCCCGGCCTCAGTAAAGCGATAGGTCTTGGCCTCACTGCCGAAGCGGACGAGGTAGAAACCAGGCGTCTGCTCGGGGGCAACCGTGATGCGCGAGAGCAAGTCGCCGTCGCCGTGCTTGAGGAAGCCGCGCACCTTGGCCCCGACCAGAGGAGCCGAGGTGCCCGCGCTGCCTTGCCTGAGGTCTTCCAGATGCAGCTCCAGATCGGTTTCGGTGGCGCTCGAAGTACTTGCCCCGCCCGCAGCGGTTGGCTCGGGCTTCTCGTCGTCCACGCCGCCGTGCGCCCAGGCCGGCGAGCGCAGCAGCGATGCCGCACACAGCGCAAGCAGCAGAAAGAACGCGTTGTTCCAATACCGCCTTGATCTCGGCGAGGGGCTTGGTCTGGAGCCAATGTTTTTGTGACGAAGGTTCTTTATGGCTGTGGAGTTCCCACGGAGGGAGTTGTTGAAGTGGAGGGAATCGTGGTGGGCGGTGCGCCAGGCGCGTTAATGGGCGCAACGGTGTTGGGCGGGATAGTGCCCGCGGGAACCGTCCCCGGAGCAGAGGTGCCTGGAAGAGCGGCTGGGCCAACGGGGTTGCTCAGGTTGCCCAGCAAGCTGCCGGGAGGCGCGGAGCCCAGCGCGCCTTCGAGGGCAGCTTCCTGGGTGCGCGTGCCGACCAGGGCCTGCAAGTACTCGGTCTGCACCTGGCGCAGCGTGCGCTGGGCTTCCAGAACTTCGAGGTAAGTGCTGGCGCCCGCCGCGTAGCCGATCTGCGTCTTGCGCAGGAGGTCAACGGTGAGAGGCACGATGCCTGTGCGGTAACGAGCCACGGTCTGGAGCTGTTGATCCAAGCGCAGCAGCGCCTGCTCGACCTGAGTGGCGATCTGCGAGCGCAAGAGGTTGATGCTCGACTGCTGGGCGCCGACTTCGGCTTCCAGAGCGCGCCTCTCGCGCTTGTTGGAGCCAAAGTCGAAGATCGGCAGCGTCACCACGGCGCGCAGGGCGTAAGTGCCGGGTAGCCCCGCCAGCAAGGAGCCTCGCCGCACCTGCAGCTCGACGCTGGGCAGGCGCTGGCTGCGCAGCACGTTGATCTGCGCCTGCCGCGCTTCCAGAGTGGCCTGAGCGCCCACGACATCGGGCCTGTTGCTTAAAGCGCCCGGCAGAACCTGCCCGCGCAGGCCCACCAGGTTGCTCCCCACTTGCGAAGAGGAGCCGAGGAGAGGCGCGCCTCCCGCAGTACTTGAGGCGCCCGTGTCCAAATTTCCCAGCGTCCCGCCCGGAGGCGCCACGCCCGGAGGCGCCAGCGCTCCCGGAACTGTGCCCGCTCCCGGAACTGTGCCCGCTCCCGGAACCGTGTCCGCTCCCAGAATCACGCCCGCCTCTCCCCCAACGCCTGCTCCGGCTCCCACGCCAGTTGCTCCGATTCCTCCAGCTGCTTGAGTGGCCGTGCTTCCTGTTTGGGCGCTTCCTGTTTGGGCGCTTCCTGTTTGGGCGCCGTTTGCGGTTCCAAAACGCGGCGGGCCGGGCGTGACGCGCAGCACATCGGCCAGGCCTGTGACCTGGGGCAAGGCTACGCGCAGCGGCGTCTGGGGCGCCTGGCCGATGAGTTGGTTGAGCCCGGCGCGGCGGGCCAGCCTCTCGGCCTGGGCGTTGGACAGCTCGTTCTGCACCCGCAGCAGCTCCAGGTCGGCGCGCTGCACCTGGACGGGCGGCACATCGCCCAGCTGGGCTCGGCGCGCGGCGGCGTCACGAAACAGGCGCGCCACTTCGACTTGAACCGTGCCCAGCGATTCAGCCTCCTGCGCCGCGAACAGATCGGCGGCTGCGTTCTTGACTTGAACCACGAGAGTGCGCTCGGCCAGCGTGGTCTCGGCCTGGGCGCGGCGCAGCTCGGCGGAGGCCACGCCCGCTTGAGCACGGCGTCGCCCAAAGAAATCCAGAGGCTGCGACAAGATCACCTCGGAGTTCGCGGCGTCGGCGTTGCCGATGATGCGAGGCACCAGTTCGAGCGTGGGATTGGAAAAAGACCGCGCCGCGCCCAGCCTCTGCCGAGCCGCTTCTTCGGTCTGGCGCGCGATGGGCTGCTGCGGATTGTTCGCCAGCGCACGCTGCACCAGTTCGTCAACGCTCACTTCCGGCTCGGCAAGTACTTGGGGAGCGATGAGGGTCGCGGGTGGCGGGGCAGCGGCTGAGGCGGGAGCGTCTTGTGCTCCGGCTGGCACCGCGCTTGGTGCCACGACCGCTAAGAACAACAGCGGGCCAATCTTGAACGGCAATGGTGGCTGCAAAGGTTTCCTCCTGTGGCATCGGTGGCTGGCGAGGGAGCGCCGGCGCACGGCACGCGGGAATCACCAGAGGCCAGACGTGACAAAACACGCCTCACCAGATGATGAAGAGCGAGGACGAAGAGAACACACCATCGTAGACGCGGCAAGGCGCGGCGTCACATCAGTGCGAACGCTTCGTCAAACGGCAGCAGGAGGGGCACGACCGAGCAGAGAGAAGGGAACGAACTGCGAGCGAAGCGGATGGTCAGGTCGGCCATCGCGCCCGTGGCAGTTGGTCAGGGAGAAGATCGCCTGCGCAACAGGAAGAGTGGCGGGCGCGAAGAGAACAGAAGCAGAGCTTGCGTCCGGCGCGATGGAACGAAACTGCGCCGCCACGACCATCGGGGGTGTCTCGACGTCGGAGCAGCAATTGTCAGCGTCCCAGGGCGTCCCGAGGCTGAAGCGACTTCCAGCGTGGGGCGTGTCTCCCGCGTGCTGATGGCCACCGTGATAGTCGGCGACAGCCTGGTGAGAATGCGAATGCACGTGGGTGGAGGCGGAGGCGCCCTCACTTGAGTGAGAGTGCCCAGTCTCGATCAGGGCGCACAGATGGGAGGGCAGCACCACCAGAGGCAACACGGCGAGCAACATCAGCAGCGCCGACCACCATTGTGGTCGCCTGCTGTTATCCAAACGTGCCGAGCGCGCTTTCATACCTTGGTTCGCCTGAGCCGCAAAGAGCGTCCCGCGGCGTCGCTGCTATTCTATACCCCAAGATGGTATGAGACGCCACCCGTTCCCGTTCCTTGCCCATTCCCTGCGCTGCGGCGTTGGCTTCAGCTCACCAATGCTAACTACGGGCGACTTCGTAACGTCGCCAGGAAAGCGGCGGCGCGAAATCGGTCCGATGATCTGCAACAGGTTTTCCGTATCCACGCCTTGCGGAAAATCCTTGCTGGCGCTGGAGAGGCCAAAGCATTGAATTACACGGGGACATGACACCTAACCCGACGCCTAACCCCATGGATGAGAGGATGAGCGCGCAGCGACACCACCGCGCGCAACTGCTGGCCGAAATCCAAGCGGCCAGCAACCAGTTTCAAGCGGTCTGCCTGACGCTGGACGAGGAGGACCTGAGCGCCGCTGATCTGGCAACCATCAAGGCCAACCTGCTGATCTTGCGTGGCACACAGGTCAGCCTCGGCGCCAGGATCGCCACTCTGGAAGATCGACTCGCCAAGACTCTCTCAACAGGTGCGATGGGCCTTGGCGCGGCCTCTGGCCAGAAAGCCCGCCGTCCATTGCTCCGCTTCAGCTTCCGACGTGGAAGCACATCCCTCTCAAGAGCCCACTCCAGCCCACGGGCATAGATGGAACACCGCAGCGGCGTGGCTTGAGCGCAGCGGTGATTGCTCTGCCGTTCGACGTTGCGGCCTTCAGATATGCGCGGCCCTGTGCTTGAAAACCACACTGTAAGAGGCTCTGGTCTATTCTTGACAGCACCTCCACCCATGGCCGAAAACCTAACAGTCGGCGGCGCAGCTGGAACCACTTCTCCCCGTACTGAGCCGGCTTGACCTTCTTGACTTTAGGGAGCACCACTCGAAGCACCCGAAGTACTTGCATCGTCCAGTGATACGCGCACATCGCTGCCTGGAGCGAAGGGGTCGTTGTTTCGCAGCGTGAAGATGAGGTCTTTGAGTCGCGTGTTCTGCGGCACGCTGAAGATCACTGGGAAGTCGACGCTCGCCCCGAACACCAGCCGCTTGGTCTGGGTCGGCCCGCCCTCGAAGTCATAGCCGATTGGCGGGTATGAGCTGCCGTTCGTGTCGGTCAGAGCCGTATGAACTTTCTCGTCGTTGATCGCCGTCCACAGCGTGCGCACCTCGTTCTGCCCATTCGTAACGTGGCAATGGACGAGCACCGGTGTGTTGCCCGCCCTGGGACGCACCAGATGGCTGCGCCGATCGAAGCTCGACAGACCGGTGAAGTCGTAAAGATCCGCGCCAGTCGTCATGGTGTAAGACTCGGGCGTCTCAACGCGCACCACGTTAAAGCGCCACTTGCCGTCGAAGAGCTTCTGGCCGATTTTGCCCTGCGCGACGCCCGCAATCGGGGTGGCTCCACCTTCCTTCTTGAGCTCAAAGCCGCCGCTCGTCTTGACCACGGTCATGCCCAGCGCCTTGGCCACGTCGCTCAGCTTGACATAGGACGAGCCGTTGATGACCCGCACCTCGTTCGAGACGACCTTGCCGTTCATCACCAGCCGCGAGCCGCCCGCCGCTATCGCAACTGCGCCCGCCGCCAGCGTCCCAGACAGAGCCGTCACTAAAAGTCGGCTCCATTTGCATTGCCTCATGAACTGCCTTCTCTTTGCCCTTGCGCGTGTCGCAGAAAGCACAGTGGGCGAGTATCACAGAAACCTCACACCTCGTGACCTAATTTCGCAAAGAATGGAAGCACTGATGCCTGGGCTCGCGCACCGCGCCTCCCACTTGGGCTCGCAGCGGTGCGCAGAACTTGCCGAGAGGCGGCGCGAACCTCAGCGCGGGACACCACAGCCCAATGCACAGGACGCGCTTCCAAGTACTTGCGAAGTCTTTGAGGCTGCCTTGCCACGCGGCTTGTGGGTTGTGTCCGCGCCATCACTCGGCCCCTAATGGAGCGGCGCGCGGGCCCGGCGTGCTCAGGCCCTCTCCTCCACCATCGCCATCGCGGGCCGCGTCGGAATCGTGGAGGCGGACTTCGGAATCCTCTTCGGGCTCGCGCGTGGGCCACTGCCAATCGCGGTTGAGGAAGGTTTTGTTGAGCCAGCGGATAAAGTCATCCACGTAGGTGTGCATGATCGGGATGTCGAGCAGGCTCAAGATCGTCCCGATAATCAAGCCGCCGCACACAGCCGTGGCCAACGGCTGATACGCATCCAGCCCGGTCTTGGGCGCGAGCGCGACGGGCAGCATCACGATGAGGCTAATGATCGAGGTCATCAAAATGGGGCGCAGGCGCTGCGGGCACGCCTCGCGAATCGCCTGGTCGCGCGGCACGCCTCGGTCGCGGTGGCGGGCGATCAGGTCGATCATCAAGATCGCCGTCGTGATGTCCATGCCCGTCAAGACGATGATGCCCAGCATTGAAACCGTCGAGAAGGCTTGCCCCGCCAGCCACAGCGCGCCGAAGACTCCGGCCAGCTCCAAGGGCAGCGAGGCGATCATCTGCAAAGGCTGCAAGAAGCCTCGGAACTGAGCCACCAGCACCAAGTACATGAAGATCAGGGCCACGGCGAGGCCGTAGAAGAGGCGGCGGAACGAGTCCATCATCTGCGTCATGTCGCCTCGCACTTCCAGGCCGTAACCCGGAGGGAAGTTGATGGGTGCGAGGCCCAGCTTCGCGTTGCCGCTGTAAGCGTTCGAGACCAGGTTCATCACCACGTCCATCGAGGGCAGGTTGCCCTTGCGGTAGTAGCCCATCACGCCGACTACGCGCTTCAACATATCGTGCTCGATAACAGTTGGCGCCATCCTCTTATCAATCGTGGCCACCGACTTGAGCGGGATTTGCCGCCCGTCCGCAGTCGTAAGATAAAGGTTTTCCAGGTCCTGCTCGCTGGCGCGCGACTGCTCGTCGTAGCGGACTAAGATGGTGCTCTGGCGCAGGTTGGGCTGGCGGAAGAACTCGTTGGTCAGGCCGCCGCGCAGGGCGTAATACGCCTGCTGCGAGATGCTTTCGGGCGACAGCCCCACTTCCTGAGCGCGCTGAGGATCGACCTTGATCTGGTAATCGGGCAGAGCGAGCGAAGAAGTGGTGCCGGGCTGGAACATCTCCGGCATCTTCTGGGCGGCCCCAAGTACTTGGCGGCTCAAATGGTCAAGCTCCTTCAAGTCGGGGCCGTAGATGTTGACGTGGATCGGCGCGGCAGCCGTGGCCATCACATCCGAGCCCATTTCCTTGATTTGCAGGCGGCGCAAACCGGGAATCGTGGCCAGGGCCTCGTGCTGCACCGCGTCAAGTACTTGCCAGATGGTCTTGGAGCGCGCGTCCTTGTCGGAAAACGTCAGCATCATGGAAGCGCCGCTGCTCTGGGGCATCTGGTAGCCGGTGTAGAAGGGCGTGAAGCTCTCGAACATCGACTCGGCCCCCACCTCGATCGAAGCCTTTTCGAGTTCTGGATGCTTGAGCATGATCGATTCGAGCTGATGCACCGCCTTCTCGGTTTGCACAAATGAAGTGCCCGGCTGCATTTCCAGGAAGCCGTTGGCCTGGCCCACGTCGGCCAGAGGCATCATCTCGGAGCCCAGGAAGTAGTAGAAGGTGAAGCCCGCGATGATGACCGCTGTCTTGCGCGCGAAGCTCCAGAAGCGGTTGCGCAGCATCCAGTCAATCGAGCGCCCATACCAGCCTTCAAGACGGTTGAGCCCCCGCTGGAAGGGGTCGAGCAGCACATACAAGTACTTGAGGACGGGGTGCCTGCGGTCGCTTTCGCGCGCCTCTTCGGGGCGCAGGAAGTTGGCGCACAAAAGAGCCGTCAGCGTGAACGAAACCAGCATCGAGGCCAAGAGGCCGAAGATGATCGGCCACACCAGCTCGACGAACATCAGCTGCACGATGCCTCCGGCGACGAGCAGGGGCACGAGCGCGATGACCATCATCAAAGTACTTGCAAGGACAGCCAGTCGCACTTCGGCGATGCCGTCGATGGTGGCGGTCTTGGCGTCCTTGCCCATTTTTAAATGGCGCTCGACGGCGTGGATGTCGATGATCGAGTCGTCCACCAGGCGCCCAATCGAAAGCAGCAAGCCGATCAGAGTGCCGCTATTGAAGCTCATGCCAAAGGGCACCATCATCAGGACAGCCAGAGCCAGGCTCGTGGGCAGCGTGATCATGGCGATCACGGTCCCGCGCCACTCGCCCAGGAAGAACAGCACGGCCAGCGCGGTGAGCACAATCGCCACGGCCAGCTCGTGCCAGACGTTTTGGAAGAGGATGTCGACGAAATGCGCGTTGTCGTAGGCTGTCTCGAACTTGAGGCCCGGATTGTCGCGCTCCATCTGGCGCACCACATCCATCACCGCAGGCACGATCTGAGCCGAGGAGCCGCCTGGGTCTTGAATCACCGAGAGCGAAATCGAAGGCGTGACCTCGCCGGCCTTACCCATATCGTGGCTGAGGAAGTGGTAGGCGCTGCGCCGCTCCCAGTGCGTGTCGATGACGCGCGCGACATCGCGCACATAGACCACGCGCGGTGAAGTTGAAGCGCCCGAAGTACTTGCAGTTAAAGCCGGAGCCGCCGAAGCGCTTGCACCGCCGCCCATGCCTCCAGCATTGTCCGCAGCGGGCGCGGCGTTGTTAGAGGCGGCTCCGGGCGTGCTGCTCGTGATGGGATAGTTGAGGATGTCCGAAGCGTTGTGCGCCAGGGCATCCACGCGCACGATGCCTTCCTGCGCACCTTGAGTCAGGATTCCAGCGGGGCGGCTGACGTTGAAGCGATCCAGGGCCGAGCGCACATCCAGAATCGAAAGGTTGTGAGCGGCGAGCTTTTCGCGATTCACAAGTACTTGCATCTGGCGCCGATAGCCGCCGAAGGGCACCACCGAGTAAACGCCGGGCACGCCCTTGATGCGGTTAAGCGCCTGGTTGTCGGCGAACTCGCGCACCTTCACCATGTCCCAGCCCTTGGCCGGATCACCGCGCAGGCTGAGGGTCAAAATCGGCAGGTTGAGCGGGTCGATCGGAACCACGAACGAGGGCTTGAGGTTGGCTCCCGTGGCGGGCAGGTTCGCCTGGATCACGTTCAAGAGCGACTGCACATTCGTGATGGCCTTGGGAATGTCCGTGCCATAAGGAAACTCCAATGTGACAATCGAGAAGCCGTCCTGCGAGTTGGAGCGCACATAACGAAGCCCCTGCACATTGACGAGTTGCTCTTCGATGGGCTTGGAAACGTAAGTCTCCATTTCCTGAGCCGACAGGCCGGGCATCATGGTGACGACGCCGACGAGTGGGCTCTGCACATAAGGCGCGAAGCGGCGCGGCATGGTGCGGGTGATCGCCAGGCCCGCCATGGCCAGAATCGCCACGTAGAACGCGATGATTACATAAGGGTGCTCGATGCTCCACTTGTGAATCAGGTGCAGCGGGTTGACAGCGTGCGAGTCGAAGCGGCGCATCTTGCCGCGCCCGTTGGAAGTACTTGGGGAAGTGTGTGAGGACTTCATCGCACAATCACCTGCCCTCGGAACATATTCATGCCGCACACATAGTTGAGCGGCCCGCTCCGGCGCGGCGTGAACTCGATTGTGACGGGCTGGTTCAGGGGCAACGCCTTCTTGATGTTGTAGTCCGGGAAGGCGACTTCCTTGGCGCAGGTCGCGTCCGTCTTGCGCGTGAAAGTGAGCCTGACCGCAGCGCCCGCCGTGAACGACACGCTGGCTGGCTCGAAGCCGCGCTCCGTGACGCTGATCTGGGCGGCTGGGGTGCTGGCGCGGGCGGAAGTACTTGTGGGGGGCGAGGTGGGCGCCTGGGCCATCAAAGTATTGGAGGGGGCCGAGACGGTGTCGCCTTCGCTGAGATTCTGGGCGCCCACCGTCACCACGCGCTGGCCGGGCTCAAGTCCCTTGAGGATCTCGACCTGCTTGCCATCACTCACGCCCGTGTGCACCGTGACGGCGCGCACCGTGAGCTGGCTGCCTTGCCCCGCCTGGGCCACCCAGACGTAAGACGAGGCCTGGCCCGCCTGGACTTCAGGGCGCTGGAGCACAGCCGAGGTGGGCACGCTGAGAGGCGAGGTGCTCTGGCCCACGGTGATTTCCAGCACCACATAGGCGCCGGGACGGAAGCGGCGGTCTGTGTTGGGTAAGACGGCCTCCACCAGCCCGGTGCGCGTCTGGGAATCAACCGAGGGCGCAACCGAGGTGACGTGGGCCGTGACGGGCTGCTCTTTGCCGTCGCGGTCGCGCACCGTGACCGGAGTGCCGACGCGCACGCGCTGCAGATCGGCCTCGGCGACGCTGGCCTGCAAGCGAATCGGGCTGACCTGAGCCACTTGCAAAATCGCCTGCCCAGGCTGCACCAGGGTTCCTGGGCTGATGAGCCTCTGCGTCACCACGCCGTCGATGAGCGAACGGATCTCGGCGTAGCCTCGCGCCGTGGTCGCGCCCGTGACGCTGGCCTGGGCCTGCTCGACACCAGCGCGCGCCTGGCCGACGCCGCTGCGCGCGGCCTGGGCTGCCTCCTCTATTTGCAGGACGTGGGCGTGGTGCGCTTCCAGTTCGGACTGGGCCTGCTGCACGCGCGCGCCTGCGGCGTCGGCTTCGGCGCGAGCGACGCGCACATCCTCTTCCATCTGGCGGATGCGCGCTCCGGCGCCTGAGATGTCGGACAGGGCTCCCTGGGACTGCGCCTGAGCCTGGCTCACTTTGGCTCGGGCGCTCACGATGTCGGACTGGGCTTGCTCGATGCGCGCCTGGCTGCCCTCTGTCGTGGCTTGGGCCTGCTGGGCCTTGGCCTGCGCGCTGCGAATCATGGCCTCGGCGCGGCGGATGCGCGACTGCGCGCCTCGCACCCCGGCCCCAGCCTGAACCACGCGCGCCTGAGCCTGGCGCACTTTGGCGCGCGAGCTTTCGGCCTGGGCTTGCTCGCGCTGGAACTCCTCGCGCGAGACGGCACCTTCTTTCACAAGTACTTGCATCCTCGCGATTTCCTTGGCCCAGTAGTCCAGGTCGGCCTGGGCTGAGGTAAGTTCGGCTTGAGCGTTCGTGACCTGGCTCTGGGCGGCGTCGCGCTCGGCCTGGGCGTTGGACTTGTCTTCGTTGGCCGCAGCGAGGTCGCTCTGGGCTTCGGAGGCCGCGCCTCGTGAGGAGCGCAGAGCCGTGTTCGTCTCGCGCAGCACGGCCTGCGCTCGCGCCTGGCCCGCGCGCGCTTCCTCCACCGCGCCCTGGCTGCCGCCCTCTGAGGAGCGGGCCTTGCGCTCCTGGCTGCGAGCCTCGCTGAGCAGGGCGAGCCTTGAGCCTATCTCAGCGCGGGCCTTGCGCTCCTGGCTCCTGGCTTCGGCCAGCGCGCCCTGCTTGGAGCCCAGCTCCGCCTCGGCTTGAGTAATGGCTCCCTGCGCTTGCCTGTATTGGCTCTGGGCCGAGCGCGCGCCCTGCTCGGCCATCCTCTGGGCCGCGCGCTGCTGGGCGATTTGCGGCTCGATCTGGCTGGTGTCCAGGCGCGCCAGCAGTTGCCCTCGCTTCACCGTATCGCCCACGTACAGAGGCATCCACAGCAGCTGGCCCGCGACGCGAGGATAAACCTGCTGCTCAACGAAACCCACCGCCTGCCCCGTGTAGCGCACCGTCGAGCGCAGGGGCTTGAGCTGCACCGTGGCCAGCTCAACAGCCGTGGTGCCCTCGGGCGCGGGCATATTCATCTCCATGCCCTGCGCTTCCAGAGGCGTCATTGAGCCCGGCCTTCTCAGGTGGTTCACCGCGTAGCGCGCCCCGAAGAGCATCGCCAGCAAGATGGCAATTCCAGCCGCTGTCTGCCACTGCACCAGGGCTCGCCAGTGGAGCTTTTGCCCGGTGCGCCTCATGCGCCAGGCGATGAAGGTCACCAGCAAAAGCAGCCCAATTGGAAGCAGCCAGTTGGGTTTGGAAGCGCCGGATGCGGTGCTCTGGCCTGTCTGCAGGTTCAGGGTGCCGCTGGCCTGGCCGCGCGCGCCTGAGATTTTCAAATCAACCGTGTAGCCGCCGCCCATCGGAAAGGCGGCGGGCGCGATGTAAAGTCCGGGCTTGTCGGGCTGGGGCCTGGCGGTTTCTTCGCGCTCGCCCATGGCCATGCCCGGCATCTTGGTCAGCGTCTTCACCGTGGCGCCCGTCACAGGCTGGCCCGACGCGTCAAGTACTTGCAGGCGCAGCTGGGCCTTGCCCACCGGAACGATGCCGGGGTCCGTCTCCAGCTCAACGCGATACGCACCCGCCTGAGCCTGCACAGCGGCGCGCACCGTCCCGCCAAGGGAGCCAAGGGAGAGCACCGCCGCCAGCAGCAGCAATCGAATGGGATGAGGAAAGGGTTTCATTTTGTTCCGTTGGCCACAGCAAGCGTTGAGGTTGAGGGCGTTGAGGTCGAGAGCGTTGAGGTCGAGGGCATTGCGGGATCGAGAGCGCCGACGGCGCGCAGCAGCTGGTCGAGCGCCACGTTGTAGCCGAAGAGGGCTTGCACCAGGTTGCTCTCGGCGCGCACGCGGGTTGCCTGAGCGTCCAGCACTTCGACCACGATGCTACGCCCGGCCTCGTAGCGGATGAGCGCCACGCGGTAATCCTCGCGAGCCGAGCGCAGAGCAGCCTGAGCCGCCAAAATGTTCTGCTCGGATGCGTTCAAGTTGAGGTAGGCCGCGCTGACGCCCTGCGCGATTTCCAGGGCGATGCGCGCTCGCTCGTGCTCCAGGCGCCGGCGCTCGGCCTGGGCTGTCTGGATGGCCGCGCTGCGCCTCCCTCCCGTGTAAAGGGGAACCGAAGCCGCCACGCCAAAGGTGACGCCGCCAAACGAACCTCCGCTTCTCGAACTCCCAACATCGCCCATCGCAAAGGCATTGACTTGAAGCCTGTAAGAGCCGCTGATGGCCGAGGTCTCCATCTCAGCGCCCGAGATGCGCAGTTCAGCCGCCCTCAGCTCAGGACGCCCGTGCTCGGCCACGCGCAGCAGAGCGCTCAGGCCAGCCGAGAGGCCAGCAGCGTTGGGCCGGGAAGCCGCAGCACTTGCAGAAGTACTTGCAGGCGGCACCGTGGAACCGCCATCGGGAGCGGAAGTGAGGGGAGACGGGGCTTGAGGCGTTGGCGCGCCTGCGTTGTCGGGTTCTGCAATGGCCGTCGGAGCTGGCGTGCTGGGGAGCGCGGTGTTGGCTGAGGCGCGGGAGGAAGTGGCTGTGGAGGAAGTGGCTGTGGAGGAAGGAGCGCCGGTCAGACGCGCGATGAAGTCCGCGCTGGGCTGATATTCCAGGACGCCCGGCACCGAAAATTCGGAGGCCGGGTTGACGCCCATCACCGTTCTCAACTGCAGCATCGACAGCTCGACGTCGCGCGTAGCGTTGGTCAGCTCCTGCTGCGTGGACGCGGCCTCGGCCTCCTGGCGCAGCACGAAGAAAGGCGGGATCTTGCCCTGCTCGGCACGAATTCGATCCAGGCGCAGCTGCTCCTCGTTCTCGCGCAGCCTCGCCTGCTGCACTTCCACCAGAGCGCGCCTGGCCTGCACCTCGCGGAAAGCCGTGCGCGCGAGAAGCGCAATTTCCTGGCGCTGCCCTTCCATCTCGGCCTGCGAAGCCTCGCGCCGGGCCTGAGCCTGGCGCACGAGAGTTTTCAGGCGCCCTCCGGTGAGGAGAGGGGCCATCAGCATCAGGTTCTGGTCGAAGTAGCCGCCGCGAGGCAGGCCCATAATCATCCTGGCGACGGGAAGATCGGGGCTTTCCACGATGTTGGGCAGGCTGCCGCCCGACAGGAACGTGTTGGCCGACAGAGAGGGCCTCTGCTCAGCGCGCGCCGCGTTCAGCCGCCCCAACGCCGCCTCCACTTCCTCCGAGGCGCCGCGCACCACAGGGCTCTCGCGCAGAGCCGTGGACACAGCCTCGTCCAGCGAGAGCGTCCCGCTCACCATTGGCCGCGCCGCCAGCAACCGCTCCAGCTCGCCAGAGCCAAACGGCGCGGCAAGCGGCGGCCTGGATGAACTGGATTCGCTTGTTGCTAACAGCGCATCGCTCGCTTGAGCATTCGGCTGCTGGGCGTGTAAGGGCGCGGCCAGAGCCACCAAAGCAGCGGCAAGGGAATATTTCATGGGTTCATTTCTCTTGTGTGGCGAGCCGTGGCAGGAGCCCGAGCATCACCAGAAGTGGCAGCAGGGAGAACTGAGCCAGCGGCGAAACGCCGAGTCCGGTGCGCAGCAGGGTTGGCTCACAAGCCCAAGCTCAAGTACTTGGGCTGCGATGGGGCTCGCCAAACCAGCAGGGCATCGAAGAAGGGGTTGAGGCAATCGCTCGGCAAGTTCAGCGCGTTAAGCAACAGGGCGGCTTCGGCGAGGTTGACAATTTCGTGCGCGCCATCGGCCAGCGCAGCAGAGAAGGCGCTGCCACCAGTTTCAGCGCCCCACAAGTACTTGCAGGCACTCAGGCACCAGCGAGGCTCGCTAAGAAGGAAATTGGCAAAGCCAGGCCGCTGCGAAGGGCCACAAGTGCCGCACATCCTTTCGCTCGCGCTGAAGACACGCGGCGATTATGGGCACTATGGGAGCGGCTTGTTACAAGGAGGGCGGAGCGCGGCCCGCGTGCGCTTCGGGAGCGTGCTGGGGGCTCAGGGGAAGGGCGGAGGCCTCCTCGAAGGAGGAGCGTCCGGGTGGAGGCTCGGTCTGGAGCGGCGGAGGCGCCATCTCGAACAGCACGAGGGCAATGGAGGCGCGCGTGGGCTGGCTCAGGGCCAGGGCGCTGGCCTCGTGTGATGGCTCGGGCTGAAGGCTCTTGCCGCTGTCCTGTCCGGGGAGTTGGGGCACGGAATGGCAGCACACGCTCAGGCACTTCGGGGCCTGCTGAGGAGCGCAGCAGGGCATGAGAGGGTGGCCGCCCCTTGGAGCGCAGACCTGAGAGGAAGTGCCCACGATGCCAGTGATGGGGCAGGCCCAGGCCAATGAGGGCGCCGCCAGCGAGAACATCGCCAGCAGAGCCATCACGATCCATCGCGGGCGCCGCCACTGAGCCATCATAATACGAGAGCCAACGTCATCTTGAACAACTGCGTTCCTCAATTTACCTGGGTCGTCCAAGAGCCACAAATCGTACTTGGTAAGTACTTGAGCCCTTGCTCCCGAAAATCCTGGGCGTGAGGTCCGGGCCCGTGTGGATAGCGCGCCTCGCATCACGTAACCTCCACTTCATCGGGCGCGTTCATCGGGCGTAATGGGCCGGGACGTGGTGGTTTCGGCAGCCGTCGCACTTCGGTTCGAGCGCTTTGGCCACCGCCCGCCGTGACTCGAAGAGCCTCTTCGCCTTCCATGACAGCGCGCACTTCCAGAACTCGTTCTGCCCCCGCACAGCGCCTCGCCTGCGGGCGCCTGGCCTGGCTGCTGTGGCCCAGTCTGGTCGCGCTCGTCTTCCTGGGCTTGCGGCCTTCATGCTGCCTGCTGCAAGAAGCGGGAACATCGGGCGAGTCTCATCACGCGCCTCACGCCGCTGGTTCGCCGCATCATGCGAGCACCGCTTTCGATGGCCACGACGGATCAGACTCTGAATCTTGCTGCGGAGACGATGAGCCTGCTGTTCTGGCCTTAGCGTCCTTACAGCAGGGGCCTGCCTTCGTGCCGCTTCCAGGCGCAAGTGCCAGCGCAGTGGCCGTCTTGCCCCCGGCGCTTCATCCCGCAGTTCCGCTCGCCTCCTATCGTGGGCGCGATGGGCCGCCGCAATCCTCGCTCCTCTCCCTCCTCCATTCCCTCCGTTTAACGGGCCGTTCTCCTCCCCGGCTTGCCGTGGCGCTCTAAGGCGCGGCGGCTTTTGCGTGTCCGCCGCGCCCAACCCCTGGCCTCGTGCTGCTCAGATGTGTGCTGCTCAGCTCTGTGCTGCCTTAGTGCCGCAGAGTGCTCGGATCGAACACGTTTGAAGCCTGGCGGCTCGCCGCCAGAGAAGGACATTCATGCTCAATAAAATCATCGCCTGGGCCTTGGCGCACCGGCCCATCGTGGTGGCTCTGGCGGCCATCATCCTCATTTACGGCGGCATTACCGCCCACGGCCTGCCCGTGGACGTGCTGCCCGACCTCAACCGCCCGGTCGTCACCATCATGACCGAGGCCAACGGGCTCGCTCCCGAAGAAGTCGAAACCCTTGTCACGCTGCCCATCGAGACTTCGATGAACGGAGCCAGCGGCGTCGAGCGCGTGCGCTCATCGAGCGCCCCTGGGCTTTCGATTGTCTACGTCGAGTTCGCCTGGAACACAGACATCTACACCGACCGCCAGATCGTCAACGAGAAGCTGAGCCAGTCGCAAAGCCAGATGCCAAGCGGCGTCACGCCTCAGCTGTCGCCGATTTCCTCGGTCATGGGCAGCATCCTGCTCGTCTCCATGTCCTCCAAGAATGGCAAGACCGATCCCCTCACGCTGCGCTCCTTAGCCGACTGGGTGGTGCGCCCGCGCCTCTTGAGCGTGCCAGGCGTGGCTCAGGTCATCAACATCGGAGGCGGGCGCAAGCAGTATCAAGTACTTGTGGACCCCAACAAGCTGCGCCAGTTCAACGTGTCACTGAGCGAAGTCACGCAGGCCGTCGAGAAGAGCAACATCAACACGACAGGCGGCTGGATCGAGCGCGGAGGCAAGGAGTATCTGGTGCGCAACCTGGGCCGCGCCCTTTCGCCCGAAGACATCGCGCGCACGGGCATCGAGAGCCGCAACGGGGTGCCGATCACGGTCGGGCAGGTCGCTCAAGTACTTGCGGGAGCCGAGCTCAAGCGCGGCGATGGCTCGGCCAACGCCAAGCCGTCTGTGATTCTCAACATCGAAAAGCAGCCCGGAGCCAACACGCTGCAGCTCACCCAGACCGTGGACAAGGCGCTGGACGACATCGCCAGGAACCTGCCCTCGGATGTGGTGATCAACAAGAACATCTTCCGCCAGGCCAACTTCATCGAGTCGGCTGTGGGCAACGTCGAGGAGGCTTTGCGCGACGCAGCGATCCTGGTCACGATCGTCTTGTTCCTGTTTCTCTTGAACTTCCGCACCACGGCCATCACGCTGACAGCCATCCCGCTGTCGTTCCTGGTAAGCGCGCTGATCTTCAAGCAGTTCAACATCGGCGTCAACACCATGACGCTGGGCGGGCTGGCCGTGGCCATCGGCGAGCTGGTCGATGATGCCATCGTGGACATCGAGAACGTGTTCCGCAGGCTGCGCGAGAACGTCAAGCTGGAACGCCCACGCCCAGCGCTTCAAGTGATTTACGAGGCCTCACGCGAGGTGCGCAACTCGATTGTCTTCGCCACGATCATCGTCGTCCTGGTCTTCATTCCTCTGTTCGCCTTGTCGGGCATGGAAGGCAAGCTGTTCGCGCCTCTGGGCGTGGCCTACATCGTCTCACTGATCGCCTCGCTCTTCGTGTCGCTCACGGTGACGCCGGTGATGGCCAGCTACCTCTTGCCCAAGTCCAAGGCGATTTTGCAGGCGGAGAAGGAAAGCAAGCTCGTCGTGTGGCTCAAGAAGGTGGACACCAGGTTGCTGCACTGGACGCTGCGCCATCCGATGCCGATCTTGGCGGGGGCCGGGCTGTTCTTCGTCCTGGCGATGGCGACCACACCGTTTCTGGGCAAGGAGTTTTTGCCTGCCTTCAATGAGGGCTCGCTGACCATCAACTTGATCGCTCAGCCGGGCACCAGCCTGGAGGAGAGCAACCGCCTGGGCACAGCCGCCGAGCTGCTGCTCAAGCAGATTCCCGAGGTCACAGAGACCGGAAGGCGCACGGGCCGAGCCGAGCTGGACGAGCACGCCGAGGGCGTCTACTCCAGCGAGATCGAGGTCGAGATGAAGCCAGGCCGCGCGCGCGAGGCGATTCTGGCGGATGTGCGAGCCAAGCTGGGCACGTTGCCAGGCGTGACGCTCAACATCGGGCAGCCCATCTCGCACAGGCTCGATCACTTGCTCTCGGGTGTCAACTCGCAGCTCGCGGTCAAGGTCTTCGGTTCGGACCTGCCCACTCTGCGCGGCAAGGCCGAGGAAGTGCGGCAGGCCATGGCCAAGGTGCCGGGCATCGTGGACTTGAAAATCGAGAAGCTGGTCGAGATTCCCCAGATTCAAGTCCGCATGAATCGCGAGGCTCTGGCGCGTTATGGATTGCAGAGCGGTGCGGTCTCGGAGGCTCTGGAGACCGCGATGCTGGGCAAAGGTGCCGGTCAAGTACTTGAGGGGCAACGTTCCTACGAAGTTCTGGTGCGCTTCAACGACGCCTCGCGCAACGACCTGAACGCCATCAAGAGCACCTTGATCGACACGCCAGGCCAGAACGGGCAGCCAGGAGCTAAGATTCCCCTGTCCAGCGTGGCCAACATCGAGGAGAGTTTTGGCCCCAACGCCATCATGCGCGAGAACGTGCAGCGGCGCATTGTGATCTCAGCCAACGTCGCCGGGCGCGCACTCAACACCGTGGTGCAAGAGGTGGAGGACAACGTGGCGGCCAAGGTCAAGTTTCCCTCGGGCTACTTCGTCGAGTACGGCGGCCAGTTCGAGGCTCAGCAGTCGGCCAGCCAGCTGATCCTGGCGCTCTCGGCCTTTACTTTGGTCGGCATCTTCCTCACCTTGCAGATGGCTCTGGGGCACGCGAGGGCGGCGGCTCAGGTGATGGTCAACATCCCGCTGGCCATCATCGGCGGCATCATCGCGGTCTACCTCACCGGAGGCGTCTTGTCCGTGGCTTCGTTGATCGGCTTCATCTCGCTGTTTGGCATCACCAGCCGCAACGGGATTATGATGATCTCGCACTACATCCACTTGATGAAGGAGGAAGGCGAGGATTGGAGCGAGCACATGATTATCCGAGGCTCGCTCGAACGCCTCGTGCCCGTGATGATGACCGCTCTGACGGCTGGGCTGGCCTTAGTTCCCCTCGCCATCTCCAAGGGCGCGCCAGGCAAGGAGATTCTGCAGCCCCTGGCGGTGGTGGTTTTAGGCGGCTTGATTACCAGTACTTTGCTCGATCAAGTGGTCACGCCGGCTTTGTTCTGGAAGTTCGGCAAGCCCGTGGGCGACAAGGCCATCCGCGAGCGCGAGGGGCACAAGCGCGCGGTGCAGAGTGGCCGCCTGCCCGACGACCCCGACGCGCACCTCTTCGACCACGACCTGCTCGAAGGCGTCAACCTGGATGGCCCCATCACCCCGCAGACCGTCAACGGACAGCTCGCTCACGCTGACGGGCAAACTACGAGCATCACGAGGGACGGCGGCACTTCCGTTTGATCTTTCCGATCGCCACAAGTACTTGCCGCGAGCCGCGAGGCAATCCCACGCGGCAAGTACTTGCAGGCCATTTCATTGGCGGCGCTCAAGCCGCGTGGAGATACTATGATTCGCAACACACCTTTCGTCTGGCCCGCCCTGACCACCGCCCTGCTGGGCCTCACGCTCGCTGGATGCGGCGGCAGCGCCCCCGCCGACAACACCGCGACCACCACCGACACCACGACCACAGCCCCCAGCACAACCACAGACACCGCCGCCAACACCGCTTCGACCGACGCGAGCGGCACATCCACCAACACCGCCTCGACGGGCAGCACAACTCCCGCAGCGGGTTCGGGCGGGGTCAGCGTGACGGGTAAGGCTTCGGCCGCTTCGTTCACGGGCGCGGCTGCGGTCTGGAATCAGGTCACGGTAGCAAACGCGGCTCTGGATAAGGTCATCAAGTCCAAGCAGCTCAACAAGGTTCACGAAGCCGCCTTCAAGGTGCGCGACATCGTGAAGACGCTGCCCTCGAAGTCGCAGGCTCTGTCGCAGGACAAGCAGAAGTCGCTGGCCTCGCAGATCAAGAACATCGAGCAGCTGGCGAGCAAGCTGGACACAGCCGGCGACTCCAACAACCTGAAGGACACCCAGGAAAACCAGGCCGGCCTGAACGATGCCCTCGACATCATCAAGGGCCTGTATCCCGCCGGCACCCTCAAGTAGCAGGCCAGGCGTCACAATAGTTTGCAAAAAGCGGGGCTGCCGCCCTCTTCCAATCTTTGGTTGCGACGAGATTGAAAGGGAGTGACAGCCCCGCCCTGAGTTGCACATCCACAGCGGTGCCAAGTGCACACTGGACTCCTCTCTGCTCCCCGCGATCAATGGAGCCAGGCTGCGCAGGGCAGAGCTGTTTGCTCTACGATTCTGTATCTTGCTCTTGTGACTGGGGCGACATCGAATCGGAAGGACTTCTCATGGTGAAACACCCGCATCCAAGTACTTGCAGGCCCACTGGTTCTCTTTTGCTGTGGCCACTCGTGGGCATCGTGCTGGGGTGCGGGACGCAGCACTTGGCAGCCCAGGCCGCTTCGTCTCAGCTGCCTTCTGCTCAGGTTCCAACATCATCATTGGCTGCTGGAAGCTCTTCTGAGGGAACTCCCGCGCTCTTCCGCTACGAGCGCGACGACACGGCGGCTGATGGACTGACCACAATTCGCCTCAACGCGGCGCGGGTGGCCATGGCTCCGGTGCAGCCTTTGGTCTTCAGCAACTTCCTGGAGCACCTGGGCGAAGTGCTTTACGGAGGGCTGTGGGCCAACGCGCTGAACAACCCCAACCTCGAAAAGATCGAGCCCAACGACACCATGCCGCCCTGGTGGGACACTTCTGGGAGTGCAGCCTGGGTCGAAGGTGGCTACCTCTCGCCGCGCTGCGTGCGCCTGAGCAACGGCCAGGGCACGTTGAGCCAGCGCGTGTTCCTGCCCATGCACCGCGTCCGCACCTACTGGCTGACGCTGTACACGCGAGCGGCCTCGAACAGCGGCGTTCTGAACATCACGCTGCGCTCCAACAACGACGTGGATGGGCCAGTGGCCTTTAAGTACTTGCTTCCAGTGAGCGGAAGCGGCTGGCAGCCGCACCGCATCGCGATCACGGCGCCCGCCTCCATCCAGAAGGGGCAGGCGGCGCGGCTGGTGTTTTCGCACGGGAGCGGCGAGCCCATCGATGTGGATCAGGTCGAGATGTTCCCCACCGATGCCGTCGATGGGGAGTTCGACCCCGATGTGATTCGCGCGGCTCGGGCCTGGCACATCCCTTTGATGCGCTACGCGGGCAACTTTTCCAGCGGCTACCACTGGCGCAACGGAGTGGGCCTGCGCGTGGCGCGCCCGACTCTGCGCAACCACGCCTGGGGCGGCGTCGAGTCGAACCACTTCGGCACCGACGAGTTCCTGCGCTTCTGCCAGCTCATCGGTGCCACCCCGCAGATCGCCGTGAACGCCGGCAATGGCACGCCGGAAGAGGCTGCCGACTGGGTTCGCTACGTCAATGGAGGGCCTCCTGGCCTGGGGCGGCGCGTGCCGATCTGGGAAATAGGCAACGAGCTCTATGGCGACTGGCAGATCGGCCACACCGACGCTGCGGGCAACGCCGCGCGCTTCGTGCGCTTCCGCGAGGCCATGCTCAAGGTCGACCCTCACATCCAGATCATCGCCACGGGCAAGGGGGACGAGGCCTCGGACGCTGGGCTGGAGCACAACCGCAACTGGAACGAGCCCCTGCTGCGCGCGGCGTCCGCAAATGGCGGGCGCCTTCCCGACTGGCTCTCGATCCATCCTCTGGTCGGCTTGCCGGGCGATGTCGGCAACCGGCCCTACGCCGAGCAGTTTGAAAGCGCCATGGCGCAGCCTGCTTTTGTGGATCGCACCCTGCTGCCCTCGATCATCCAGACCATCCGCGATGTGGAGGGGCCAAACGCCCAGACACGCATCGCGCCCGACGAATGGGGCCTCATCATTATTGGCCCAGGCTGGGAGAAAGGCCCCAACCACAACGTACTGGCAGGAGCCATCTTCAACGCGCTGACCCTCAACGCCTTCATGCGCCACAGCGACTGGGTGACTCTGGCCAACATGACCGCCCTGATGCACGGCGGCGGCATCAAGAAGCCCAACGGCGTGGTCATTGTCGATCCCCAATATTACACGCAGCAGCTGTATGCCGCAGCCCAGCCGCGCTGGATGGTGCAAACCCGGTGGAGCGGGCCGGGGCGCGATGTGCCCGGACGCGGCTTCCTGCCCGGCGTCGCCAATGTTCCAGACGTGGATGTCGCAGCGGCCCTGAGCCCTGACCGGCGGCGTTTAACAGCCTTTGTCGTCAATCGCAGCCTGACCCAGACGCGCAAAGTGCGGTTCTCGCTCGAAGGCTTCAAGAGCAACACCGTGTCAGCAACCATTCTCACGGCTGCCGATGCTCAGGCAGGCAACACCTGGGAAAAGCCCGACACCGTTGCCCCACAGCCCTTCACGCTGCCAGGCGCGCAGAGTAACTCGGCCATAACCCTGCCGCCGCATTCTCTGGTCGTCTTTACCTTTAAAGCTGATTAGCGGGAGCAGGCTTTCGCGTCACATCCGCTGCTTCACATCCGCTTCACGCGCATCATCTCGCCGTGAGTGCCCTGGTGGGCGGAGCGCTTGTGCGAGTCCAGCCCAGCTTTGAGGGGCTTGTAGGGAAAGAAGGTTGAAGGAGGCTACGGTGGCGCGGATTCGACTTGCGGGTTGGCTTCACGGAATCACTACCGGGGCGGTAGAGGCAGGTTGCGGAACTCGAAGGGGACTTCGAGAGTGCGCCAGTCGGCTTCTGTGCTGAAGGTCACCTTGGCGAAACGCACCTGGGCCATCTCCTCGGGCGAGAGCATGGGCGAGGGTGGCCCAATATAGTCGGCGGCGCCGATGCCCGGCGGCACGTTGGGCGGCATGAGGAAGAGACCACCCCTCGACTCTTCGGTGTAGATGAAGGCGTCGGACAGAGGCTGCGGCGGCGAGGTAAAGGGGACGACCTGCTGGCCACCGGGCGTCTTCAAGCCCGCGCTATTACTTCCACTTTGCCCACGCCAGACGCGGCCCTGGGTGTCGGTGAAGGTGAATCTGGCTGGTTCCGGTAGCAAGTAATCGCCCATGAGATTCCACATGAAGTCCTCTGGCACGCCCACGTGCTTCTCCAGGCGGCTTAGGAGGGCGTGCAGTCCCTTTGGAGAGTTCCACGTGACTGCGGAGCCAAAGGTGAAGAAGCCCCGCTCCAGGTGCGGTGGCGTGAATTGGGCCTGAGCGCTTGCATCCCCCGCGCCCACGCCAAAGGGTAGGAGCGCGCCGAAGTCGGTCACCTCGTGCTGCTGTGTTTGCAGCGGGTAGTGGATGGAAACCACGCCACGCAAAAGGGCCAGCTTGTGGCCCTTGGACTGGCGCGGGCGAAGCTCAACTCGGTTCTTGATGCCCCCGCCGGCGGAGTTGTCCGAGCTTTCTGTTGTCGCCCAGACGCCCTCTGCGCCCTTGGCTCGCGGGGGCAGCAGGTCTTCGCCCGCGTCATCGCGTGCCTCCCGGATCAGGAGCCTCGTCCGCGCGTGCGGGAGCATCTTGGGCTCCAGATACACCGACAGGTTCAGCGACAGGGCGTCGTTGAGACGCCCGCCCTCAACCTCTTCCTCTTGCGCCACGCTCGGGCTCCGCATCTGGATGAACCCGGCTGGGGCCAAGGCCTTCTCCGCAGCCTTGGCTGGCATCTTCTCCCCGGCCTTAGCTGGTAGCTTAGTTGGCTGGATGGAGAGGTTTTGCTTGCGCTCGAAGCCGGTGGCGAGGATGAGGCAGGGCCAGGCGTCGACAGCTTGCCCGGTCGCGATGTCACTGAGAGAGGTCAAGTTCCACGCTCCCGTATCACGGTCGAAGCACACGCTCACGCTGCGGCTGGAGCTGGGCCTCAGCTGTGATATGGACATCGCGGCTGGGCGACGCGGCACTTCCTCGCCCCGGGCATCCTCGACCTGATTCCACGCGCGCACGCCGAGCCAGAAGTCGGACTTGGGCACCGTCCCGTTGAAGCGATCCGCGAAGATCTGGCGACTATACGCCCCGTCAGCCCTGGTCGTCTGCACCTCAATCCTCCACGCTTCTTCTGACGGCGAACCGAAGCGCAGGCCGCTGGACTGCGCCATGGCTGTTGCTACTTCGTTGACGGCAGCGTTCTGGAAGGCCAACTCCAGCGAGGTGCGCCCGCCAATGCGTCGCTCCAGTTCGGCAGCCGTGATGCTCGTGGCCCCGCCCTCGTTCTCCTGAAGAGGGGCCGCCGGCTGTGCATAGACAGCCGAAGCCGTCGCAATCGTCCCCATCACAACGAGCGGCCCCGTAGCGAGAATCCAGAGTCTCATTTTCATGCTGTTCCTTGGCTTCACCGTTGTTCTTATACCCACAGAGAGTGAGAAATTAACAACCCAGGCAAGCAAGTACTTGTGGTCTACATCCGCGAGACGCAGGTGAACTCGGCGACATCCTCATCGCTGAGGACAAACCACTCGCTGTTCTGTCGCTTGTCGGCGAAGCGCTTGTGCCGGTGCAGCTGGGCCTCGGAGGGAAAGAAAGCTTCGATGGCGTGGATCACGTCCGGCTTGAAGGGCGGCTGAGCCGGATCTGATCCATGCGCTTCTTGAGGTCGACCGCCTCGCCGATCTTGTAGGGGTGCCCGCCCCGCAGCAGGTCTTGTGCAGCAGGTGGTAGAGAGTGCGGTTCTGCTGCCCGCACTCGGGGCACACCACGATCAGGGTGAATCCAACGCGGCTCATACAGCTCCCACTGTGGCAGGAGCCGTCAAGTACTTATGTGCTCGCGGCACAGCGTCGCGAGCACTACTTCAGGCAGCCCAGCATCAAGGCGATGAAGTTGATCTGGCCTTCGTGGTAGATCGCGTTCCAGTAGGGATACGAGCTGAGTTGCGTCAAGGTCATCGGGCCAAACGGCGTTTGGATTTCGAGGCTCAGCTCCTCGTCCGGGACAGCGCGGATTACCTCGGCGACGCGGGCCGCGTTCTGGTGCAGCATCGCCTGGAGCCTGGCCCAGTCCTGCGCCAGCTCGTCCTTGTCGCTCGCGTAGGCCTTAAAATCGAAGTCCACGGGGAAGGCGCGCCTCTGGATGGTGTTCGCCGTTGTCCCGTTCAAGATGGCGAGTTCGGCCACCATATCGAGCGCGCTGCGAGCATCGCCTCCCGCACTCCACCAGCGATTGTCCAAGGGAAGCCGCAGCAGAGAGGTTTCTAAATCGCGGGCGGACTTGATGGCTTGGTCCGCCAGGAAATTCTGCAAGGCGTTGTTCATGGTCGCGTGGGACAAGTACTTGGAGGCACAGCGGCGTTCTCAGAGTCTGTACGCAAATACAGTTATTACGCCGAAAGGCGACAAGTGTCGACGGATTTTGGCAGCAAGGGAGGCTAAACGAGAGGTCCCCTTGGTCAATCTTCAGCCCGCAACTCTCGAATTTCAGCCCTAATCGCACGGATAACTGTCTTTGCGTACAGACTCTCAATGAGCAGTCAACTGCGCGCGTCCAAAAGCAAGACGTGCGGAATCCGCAAAACCGGAGGGCCCGCTCTGCTCAGTCCTCTCTGGCTCTAATGAATGGCGCGTATGGTCTTGAAAGCAAAGTGCCGCCTCAAGTACTTGAGGCAGCGTCTTTTCGGGCTGAGCCACCCGATAAACCAGGGAGAATACACTATTTTCCACGCTCTCAGCCTACGGGCAGCAGCTCGATCTCGCTGACCTGAGCCGCGTTTGGATACTGCGCGTTGGCCGAATCCAGAATCACAAAGCGGAAGGTATCGGTCGCAAGCCCGTTGAGGCTGGCTTCGTAACGCCTGAGCCCCGCGTAATTCTTCTCTTCAAAGACAACTTTATCTCGCCCCGCGACTCGCACCACGCCCTGGAAGTGGACAGGATGCCCTTGAGGGTCGGCGAAGTGCACGATGACCCGGCTCAGCGCAGCCGCTCGGGGCAGATGAACCTCGATCCAGTGTGGGTGAGGCGTGGCCAGCGAAGAGTGCCAGCGGTTGGTGAAGTCGTCTTCGGTTGAAATCACGCCGTCGATGACTTTGGAGGTTGAGCCCGGCTCGCGCTCGTATTCGCTATCTGAGCGCGCCGTAGCTCCCTTGGCAGACAAGGCCAGGTCCTTCGGGCTGACCTGCTCGGGCGCCTGCACGCCATCTCCCACAATCGGGAAGCAGGTGAAGGTCTGATCTAGCTTGACTTCCCAGTAAGGCACGAACTCGTAGCCGTCTTCTCCGGCAATCGAAAAATGCAGCGGGCGCTCGGCTTGTGGCTGCAGCCTCTTGCTCAGCTCAGCGGCGCTGAGCGAAAACCGCGCTTCGGGCCGCTCGGCTCTCGCGCCCACAGCGGCCATCAAGACGGGGCCGTACTGCAGGGCGTAGCGGGGTTGGGCTTCGCTCTGCTCGGCGCCTTGATACTGGGTTAATTTCAGCTCAGCGGGCAGGCGGAAGGCGATGGTGTCGCCGTTTTTCCACACGCGATCGAGAGCCACATAAGTGCCCGGCCTGCCTGTCGCGACGAGCTTGTTGTTGAGCACAATGGGCATCGCGCGCGCGGCCCACGAAGGGACGCGCAGGCGGATGTTGGATCTGGTGGGCGACTGGAGCGACAAGCGCAGCGAGACTTGGTTGGCCAGCGGGAACTGGGTTTTCATCTCCAGCTTCAAGGCCTTGGAACTCTGGCGCCAGGTGATTTGCGAGGGCGCGAACAAGTCCACGAACAGGCCATCGGAGGCGATGGAGTAGATGTATTCGGGCAGCGAGCCGAGCATTCGGGTGCCCTGGCCTTCGCAGCAGGTGTTTTTGTTGAGCCCCGAGCTCTTGTCCTTCTGGCCCAGCAGGTTGGCGTGATACAAGATGCCCTGAGTCCCGACCTGGTTGGGCAGCAGAACGTTGTAAATCGACTTCTCGATTTCGGCCACGTATTTTTCCTGCTCGGGATACAGCAAATGGAAGCGCTGGCTCAGCCGCGACCAGAACACGCTGCCGCACAGCTCGCCCGTGTGACGGTGCAGGAAGTTGGACTTGGGAGGGTACGCATCGCCCTCGCAGATGGCGATGCAGCCTCCGATGTGCTCCCAATTGTCGTGGTATAAGTCCCAGCCGCCCTGAGCGGCCTGCAAGTACTTGGGGCTGCCCGTGGCGCGGTAGAGATCCAGATACGGCTCGATCGAGGTGATGAGGTAGTTGTGCGGGTGGTCGTAGGGGTATTTCCAGATGGCGTCGGTGTCGCGGCGCGCGAGCTGGTCGAGCCAGTAGTTCTCCTGGAAGTAGCGCTGGATGACCTGCAGATCCTGGGGCTTGCCCTGGGGCGTGAAATACATCCGCGTGTTGGCGATCATGCCCTGCACGCCCTGGCCACCTCGACGCAAGAGCTCGGGCAGATAAGGGTTGGAGTCGAACCAATCGTAGTAGCCGCGCAAGAGCCCGAAGGCCTTCGAGTTGCCCGCGTAACCCGCTTCGATGAGCCCGTGCGTGACCCAGGAGCGCGTGTAGGCGGCCCGCTCGTTTTGAAAGATGGTGTCAGGCGGGTAGGCCATGATGTAGCCGTTGGGCTCGCGGCACTCGTCGATGACATCGACCACGCGGTTGAGGCGCTCGCGCAGGGGAGCGTCGTCCATCCAGCGCAGGGTGTTGCCCGCGCCCATCAGGAAGCGGCCCGCGTTCGAGCCCGCCAGCGTGCTTTCCCAGAATCCATCGGGCGCGCGCATTCCGGGAGGATCGGGCCTGCCCGCTCGCTCGCGGAACTGGCGCACCAGCTCGTCGAAGGAAAACGAGTTCATCAAATACGCGATGTTGTTCTGCATCGCCGTCTTGAACAGCCCATCGCCCAGCGAGACGCCGCCCACAGGAGCCTGCGCGCGGTAGGTCACGGGCCTCCAAGTACTTGGGGTAGTGACGTTGCCGGGATTATCCGTCACCACTTCCTCGCCCTGGGGACGAGGCGCGCGCGTCAGCGCGATGCGCCCCAGCTCGCCGCGCACCGAGTCCGCAGCCGCGCAACCCTGAGCCACATCGCGCCCGCCGGACCACACTTCGAGCTTGGAAAGCGCCAGCTTCTGGTTGCGCAGGCGAGTCGCGGTCAGGCGAACATAGCGCCCGCTCTGGCCGTGAGCCGCGAACACGGCGACTTCATCGTGAGGGTTGGGATAATCAGCGCCGGTTTGATCGGCGAGGAGCACGGCGGCCTTGAAGGTGGGATCATCCGAAACTTCGAGCTTGAAGCGCGCGGGAAAGCCCTGCGCGTTGGGCGCCCAGTCCACGGTGGGAAGCAGCTTGATGGCGCTGATGTCTCGCGACTGGCCCAGATCGAGCTGAACCCAGCGCACGGCCTCATCGCTGCCGGCTGAGGGCGATTCGTAGCCCACGGGCGTGAGCCTGGCCACGCGCTCGACGCCCATCGGCCCATCGGCGGCGCGAGCCAGCGTCGGGCACACCAGGCACAGGAAGATTCCCGCGTGCAAAACACGCGTTGGGGATTGAGATCGGCGGGCGCGGCGGTTGGGGTTCAAGTGAGGCTCCAAAAGCTAAGTTCCTGGGCTTTAGATGTTAACGCGCCGGATGCTCTTCAAGTACTTGTACTTGCGCGCAACAGAGCTAAGGGGAAGTACTTGAGAGGTGGCGGAGTGACTTCCGCGACCCCTCAAGTACTTGAAAGCAAACGAGACGATCCATGACGCCAGTTCTGGAACACCCAGTAGAACATCTGTTGCAGCGGCTGAGTTCAGCGCCCGGACGCTCGATGATCGCGCTGGCCGGGCTGCCGGGCTCGGGCAAGAGCACGCTGGCCACGCGCCTGGCGCACGAAGTCAACGCGCGAGCCCAGCCGGGCGCAATTGTGGCTTTGGGAATGGATGGCTTTCATTTGACCAAAGCCGCTCTGAGAGCGATGCCCGACCCCGAAGCGGCTTTCGCTCGTCGCGGCTCGCCGTGGACTTTTGATGTGGGTGCTCTGGCCGCGCGGCTCCAGCAGGTGCGCGCGGCCTGGAATCGTGAGCCCGTGCCCTGGCCGGGCTTCGAGCACGACAAGGGCGATCCCGTTGAAGGCGCCTTTGAAGTTGTGCCCTCAACTCGCCTGATCTTGGTGGAGGGCTTGTATCTGCTGGGTTCAGGCAATGGCTGGGAAGCCGTGAGCGCGGCCTTCGACGAGCGCTGGTTCCTGGACACCTCGCTGGATGTGGCTCTGGAGCGGCTCGTGCCCCGCCACATGAGCGCCTGGAACCTGACCCGCGAGCAGGCCCTGGCCCGCATCGAATCCAACGACCGCTTCAACGCCGAGATCGTGGCCCGCGATAGACCACACGCCGATTGGCTTCTCGAAGACTAAGCGCGGGGGTTCCGCGCGGCTTGAGGTGGCAAATGAGGTCTGGGAGGGTAACTTAAGTACTTGGGGCGGCCCAAGTACTTGAGCCACTGAAATCGACCTCATGAAAACACCGACACACATTGCTGGAAAAACGCCTCAAGATGCCGCAGGACGCTCCACCTCGTGGAGCAAGACGCTTGGTTCCTGGGCTCTGGGGGTGGGGCTGCTGGCGGCTTTGTCCGTGGCCGCTCTGTCGATGACGGCGCCCGCTCCTCTGGCTCCAGGGACAGTCACAACAGGAGCGCTGCTGGCTGAGATGAGCGACCTGACGGCCATCACGCGCTTCCCCTCGCCCGCGTTCTTGACCAAGCAGGCTTCTTCCTACGACCGCGCTTCGGTGGCGCCGGATAAGCCGGGCTGGTTCGCCAACGGAGACTTTGGCCAGTACGTGCGCGCCGAGCAGCACGAAGGTCGCACCGAGCACGTCATGATGGAATCGAAGGGGCCAGGCTCCATCGTGCGCCTGTGGTCGGCCAATCCCAGCGGAACACTGCGCCTGTATCTGGACGACAACCCGACGCCCGTCCTGGAAGGCGAGCTGTCACGCCTGCTCAACGCCAGCCCGCCCCTGGATAATGCGCCTGCTTTGATTCCCGCTCCTCTGGCTGTCGGCACTTCGCGTGGCTTCAACTTGTATTTTCCAATTCCCTTCGCGCGCGGCTGCAAGCTCACCATCGAAGGCGGCGACAGTGGCCACCTTTACTACGCTGTCGACTACAGAACCTACGCGCCCGGCACGACGGTGCAGAGCTTTGAGCGCGCTCAGCTCGACTCGCTGCGCGCGCAGATCGAGCGCACGGCCCGGCACTTGAGCGCACCGCAGAGCGAAGGCATCTGGCCGCAGCAGATTCAATCTTTTGACACCACGCTGGCTCCTGGAGCCGGGGCTGTTCTGGCTGATGTGCGCGGGCAGAAGGCGATCACGCAGTTCGTGGTGCGGCTTTCTCCCGAGATTTCGGATCAATCGCTGCGTGCTCTGGTGCTGAGGATGAGCTTTGATGGCGCTCAGACCGTGGAGGTGCCGCTGGGCGATTTCTTCGGCACGGCTCCCGGCGTCCATCCTTTCCAGACGCTGCCTACGGGCATCACCGAGGGGCACGAGATGTGGAGCCACTGGGTGATGCCCTTTCGCCAGGCGGCGCGCGTGCAAGTACTGAACAGGGGAGCCGAGCCAGTTCAGCTGCGCGGCGAAATCGGCGCTTCGCCTTATGGCTGGACTGCCAACTCGATGTATTTTCATGTGGGCTTCCGCTCGCGCTACGACTTGCCCACGCGCCCCATGAGCGACATGAACATCCTGCGCGCCGAGGGTCAGGGCGTGTTCGTGGGGCAGGCTTACGCCATTGACAACCCGAACACCAAGTGGTGGGGCGAGGGCGACGAGAAGGCGTGGGTCGATGGCGAGAGCTTCCCTTCGTGGTTCGGCACGGGCAGCGAGGATTACTTCGGCTACGCCTGGTGCGACACCCATGAGTTCAGCCACGCCTACCACGCGCAGCCCCACGCCGATGGGCCGGGAAGCTGCGGACCGGGCCAGGGCCACTGGGGACGCGCGAGCAACAACCGCTTCCACATTTTCGACCGCATCCCCTTCAACAAGAGCCTGAGCTTCAACATGGAGCTGCAGCACTGGGTCGAGACCAAGGTCAACGTGGCGACTGTCGCCTACTGGTATGGAAAGCCCCTGGCCCGCGCCGACTTCACGCCGCTTCAAGACGCCGATCTGCAGGTGCGCCCGATGCCGACTTACCAGCCGCCTCAGCTCATCAAGGGCGCCATCGAAGGCGAGGCCATGGCGATTTTGCAGGGCGCGCCTCAGACCTCGATTCAGAGCGGCATTCCCACCGGCTTAAGCGGCGATGCTCAGCTGTGGTGGAACGAAGGCATCAAGGTGGGCGACCACTTGAGACTCGGCTTCGACGCGCCTCAAGCGGGCACATATAAGATCTTTGGCCGCTTCGTCAAGGCGCGCGATTATGGCACGATGCAGCTGGCCATCAACGGCCAGAACGCGGGCGCGCCGATCGACTTCTACAACCCCGAAGTCTTGCTGGGCGGCGAGATCGAACTGGGCACCTTCACGCTCAAGGCGGGCCGCAACGAGTTCTCGGCCACGGTCACGGGAGCCAACGTCAACGCCGACAAGAGGTATATGCTCGGGCTCGATTATTTGAGGCTGCAGGCTGTTCCTTAAACGCAAGTACTTGAGCGCAAGTACTTGCGCTTCAACTTCATCATGCTGGAAATTCAGAACGTCTCGAAGTCGTTTCCCGGTGTGCGGGCGCTGCACAACGTCTCGTTCGAGGTGCGCTCAGGTGAAGTACACGCGCTGATGGGCGAGAACGGAGCGGGCAAGAGCACGCTGATGAAGATCCTCTCCGGCGTGTATCCAAGCTACCAGGGCCAGGTCTTCTGGAAAGGCCAGGCCTTGAGGCTGCGCAATCCCGGCGAGGCCGCCTCGCACGGCATCGCGATCATCCACCAGGAGCTGAACCTGATTCCCGAGCTGTCCATCGCCGAGAACCTGTTCCTGGGCCGTGAGCCTCGCACCAAGCTCGGCACGCTCGATCGGGCGAGAATGGAGCGCGAAGCGAGCCAGTGGCTGGCGCGGCTGAGCTTAGACCTGCCTCCGCAGCGCCTCGCCAAGTACTTGCGCGTGGGCGAGCAGCAGCTGGTCGAGATCGCGCGCGCGCTGTCTTTGCAGGCTCGCCTGCTGATGCTGGACGAGCCGACCTCGGCGCTTTCCGAAACCGAGATCGAGCATTTGTTCGGCGTCATCGAATCGCTCCAGGCCGAGGGCGTGACGATGATCTACATCTCGCACAAGATAGACGAGGTGTTCCGCCTCTGCAACCGCATCACGGTGCTGCGCGACGGCGAGCACGTCGCGACCGTGGACGCCGCTTCGACCAGCAGAGCAGAGCTGATCCGCTTGATGGTCGGGCGCTCGATGGGCGAGCTGTTCCCCAAGGCGCACGCTCAGGTGGGCGAGGAAGTGCTGCGAGTCGAGGGCTTGAGCCTGCAGCCCGCAGCGCGAGCAGGCGGCGAGAGCCGAGGGCGCGCGCTGCACGAGATCTCGTTCGGCTTGAGGCGGGGCGAGATCGTGGGTGTGGCGGGCTTGATGGGCGCGGGCCGCACCGAGATGCTGGAAACCCTCTTCGGCGTACACGAGCCGAGCCGAGTCCAGGGCCGCATCTGGATCGAGGGGCACGAGAGGAAGCTCAGCACGCCTCAAGCGGCCATCGCAGCCGGGCTGGCCCTGGCTACCGAAGATCGCAAGGGGCAATCGCTGCTGCTCAACCTTTCCGTGGCGCACAATGCCACGCTCTCAGCGCTGGAGAAGTTCCTGAGCGGGGGATTCGTGCGCTCGCGAGCCGAGCGCGAGGCCGTGGCCGAGTCGATGCGCTCGCTGCAAGTCAAGAGCGCAAGCCCGCAGGTCGAGGTGGGTACTCTCTCGGGCGGCAACCAGCAGAAAGTGGTGCTGGCCAAGTGCCTGATGACCGAGCCTCAAGTGCTGCTGCTCGATGAGCCCACGCGAGGCATTGATGTGGGTGCCAAGGCCGAGATCTACGCCCTGATGTCGCAGCTGGCCCAGAACGGCACGGCGATCTTGATGGCGTCTTCGGAGCTGCCCGAGCTGCTGGCGATGTGCGACCGCATCCTGGTGCTGTGCGAGGGCCGCCTGAGTGCGGAGCTCTCGCGCGAAGAGGCCACGCCCGAGCGCATCCTGGAAGCCGCAACGGTTCGCCAGCAGCAGCGCGAGCAACAAGCGGCTTGAAGTCGCCCGTCAAGTACTTGCGCTTCTGCCTGGCGCACGGGTTAAAGTACTGGCACCTTGAACACACGCATGGAACCCACTGTTCTGGAATCATCGCCCTCAGCTCAAGCCTCGCCTTCAGCCGCGAAGAGCGTGTGGAGGTTCGCGCTACGCTTCCAGAGCTACTTTGGGCTGGGCGTGATTTTGATTCTGGCCACCATCCTCTCGCCCACGCGCGGCGGGGCTGTTGTGTTTCTGGCGCCCGACAACCTGCTCAACATCGCGCGCTTCGCCTCGGAAAACGGCATCATCGCCATAGGCATGACGCTGGTGATCTTGACGGCGGGCATCGACCTTTCGGTGGGAGCCGTGCTCGCCCTGTGCGCGGTTGGAGCCGCCGCGTGCCTGACGCACTACCACCTGGGAGCCTTGCTCACCATCGCGCTGATGCTGGCGCTGGGCGCGTGTATCGGCGCTTTGAATGGGCTCATCACGACGAAGCTGGCAATCCAGTCCTTTATCACCACGCTGGCCATGATGTCGGTGGCGCGCGGCGTGGCCTCGCTGTGGGACGCAGGACAAGCCATTCCTCTCTCCTTTGGAACAGAGAAAGGCGATGCTCCACCTGTGTTCAAGTCGCTCTTCGCGGGGCACATCGACGTGCTCGGGCTGCCCATCCCGGCTCCTCTGCTGTTCTTTATCGCCTCGGGTGCTCTGGCTGCGGCTCTGCTCAAGCGCACGGGATTTGGGCGCCACGTTTATGCCGTGGGCAGCAACGAAACCGCGGCGCGGCTTTCGGGAGTGAATGTTTCGCGCGTCAAGGTCACGGTGTTCGCGCTGTCGGGCTTTTTGTCGGGGCTGACGGCTCTGCTGCACGCCTCGATGGTGAGCCAGGGCAGCCACATCGATGGCCAGGGCTACGAGCTCAACGCCATAGCCGCCGTCGTCATCGGAGGCACAAGTCTTTCGGGCGGGCGAGGCGGCGTGGGCGGCACGATGATCGGCGCTTTGATCCTCTCGATCTTGGACAACATCCTGGGCTTGCTCAACATCCAGTCCGAGTACCAGGCCATCCTGAAGGGGGCGATCATCGTGCTCGCTGTTGTGCTGCAGCGCCAGCGCGACTGAGAACTCGTGAGGCGCGCGGCCAATCGGGGTAGCATCAAGCACTACAAGTACTTGGGAGACAACGTGAAGATCAAGAACGGTGGAGCGATAATCCTGGGCCTCGCAGCCGCGTGCGCCCTGACGGGATGCGGGCCAAAGGAAGACGCGAGCGGCACGACGAGCACCTCAAGCGGGACAAGCGGAACAGGCTCGGCATCGACCAGCGCTTCGGGCGCGGCGGGCGGAACGAAGAAGACGTTTTTGATCGGGATGTCGCAGGCCAACAAGGGCGAGCCGTGGCGCCAGGCCATGAACGATCAGATTACAGCCGCCGCAGCCAAGCATCCCGAGCTGAAGGTCGTGTTCGCGGACGCGGCTCAGAACAATTCCAAGCAGGTCGCGGATGTCGAGAACTTCTTGACTCAGGGCATGGATCTGCTCATCATCTCGCCCAACGAAGCGGCTCCTCTGACCGATGTAGTAGCCAAAGTCTTCGACAAGGGCATCCCGGTGATTCTGCTCGATCGCAAGGTGAGTGGGCCGAAGTTCACCATGCACATAGGCGCCGACAACGTGGACATCGGCAAGCGCGCGGGCCAGTTCGCCGCCCAGTGGTGCAAGGCCAATAACCGAACCGCGCCCAAGGTGCTGGAGATTCGCGGGCTTGAGGGCACTTCGGGCACCAAGGAGCGCGGCGACGGCTTCCGAGCCGGCATCGCGGGCAGCCCGCTCAAGATCGTGGCCCAGCAAAACGCCGACTGGCTGCGCGAAAAGGCGATCTCGGTGTCGCAGACCATGTTCCAGGCCAACCCCAACCCCGATGTGGTCTATGGCCACAACGACCCCATGGCCGAGGCCGCCGTGATCTCGGGCCAGAGCGCAGGCATCACCTCGCCCAAGACGCTCTTCATCGGCGTGGACGGGCTGCCCACGCCCGACGGCGGGCTCAAGTCGGTGGCGGCGGGGCGGCTGGGCGTGACGTATGTGTATCCAACGGGAGGAGCTCAGGCCATCGACTGGGCCGTCAAGATCCTGGAGCAGAAGGCCAAGCCGCCGCGCGATGTGGTGCTGCCCACTGAGGAAGTCACCAAGGCCAACGCCCTGGAGATCTACAAGAAATACGGCGGCCAGTGATCGAAGCAGCCGAGCTCAACACCCACGTGCTTTGCTATTAAAGTGGTTCGCGGGAGTGGCGCACCAACAAGAAGCCAGCCACCCGAGCCAGTCTTGCGCCCTCTTCCAATCTCCGGTTGCGACACGATTGGAAGAGGGCGCAAGACTGCCCACTCAGCGCCACTCAACTTCCAGATGAGATCGTCAAGGTTCAGTAGCACCACTTGTGCCTCGGCTCAGGGCGGGGCGGGGCGATACAGGAACGGTCTGCGGAAGAGGCCGCCCAGATGATGAGGGTCGAAGCCGCGCAGGGCGAGTGTGTTGAGGCCTGGCTTGAGCTTGCCGCTTAAGTCCACGTCCCACTCGAACTTGTAATCGTTGAGCCACCACATCGCGCCCTGCTCGCGGTGCTCGACCAGGCTTCCATTCACATATAGCCAGCACTCGTTGAACAGGCCTGGGAACATCAGGTGCACCTTGGCATTGGCCTGAGCGGGCGTGAGGTTTAAATCCGTGCGATACCAGTAGTAGCCCGTGAAGCTCTGGCGGTCCGCGTGGCGTACGCCCTGGGCTTGAAGATACGAATCGGTGCGCAGCATTTCCCACTCGCTGGTGGGGTAATCCCGGCGCGCGTCGGGCAAGTACTTGCCCCCATTGCTCTTCCAGAATGACAGATCGACGGGCTCATAAGCCCAGCCGCCGGCCAGCCCCGAGTCGTGCTCGTCGCGGTGGAAGGCCCACTCCAGGGGAGCGCGCGCGATGAGGGTGCCCTTGGGGCCATCGCTGAGCTGGCTCAGCTCGCGATACTGCTCGACCTCGCCCGGCCACCACGCCGTCCCGCTTTCGAGCTTGGTTGAAGTGAAGGTCGGGTTCATGGCGCCCAGGGCTGCGCGAGCGGCCAAACCCTTCTCGCCCCAGGCAACCGCGGCTTTGTAATCGCCTTCGGTCGCCGCAGCGTGCACCATGGCGGTGTAGTTGCTGAGCACATCGAAGCTCCCTCGCGTGAACCTCATGCGCTCCTGGAACTTCTTCCAGTCTCGTGGCCGCTCGCCGGGCTTGGCCTCGGCCTCTTTCATGCGCGCCTCGGCGTCTTCCAGGGTCAAGCGGAGCTGAGCGACCAGCTCAGGGGTGTAGATGACCGGAGCCACGAAATACTCGTGCTCCGTAACTAAGGTGCTCTTCCAGGCGTTGAAGATGGCGCTCCAGTAGCGCTCCATGGGCGCCGAAGCGGGGCCGTAGAACTTGGGGTAGAACTCGGCCAGCAGAGCGTTGACATCGGCGTCCGGGTTCCACATCAGCTGGCCGCGCAGGAACAGGTTGAGGAACGTTGTGGCTGTGGCGCCCCGGCTTTCCGTCCCGATGCCCAGAATCCCGGCGTCGCGATAATGCTTGACATCTTGAGCGAAGGCCAGGTGTGAAGGAGCGGGCAGGTCGCGCCAGACGAGCATGCCCTGGTCGTAATCGTAGATGGCCAGGCGGCCCTGCATGAGCCCAGCCCAGCGCCTCATCATGGCTCCGTATTCGCGGCGCGAAGGCGAGTTGGCGTCGTCCATGCCATGGATGGGGTCGATGTCGATGGGAGCCAGCCACATCACCAGGTTGGGCTCGGGCACAAAGGCGCGCTGCGGCGGGATCGAGACGTTGGTGTAGGCCATGGCCCCGAGCTTGGTTCGGCTTTCGGGGTGCTTCAGGCGCAGGCGGCGCGCCACGTCGTTGTAGAAGACCATCATGGCGTCCGTGAGCGAGGGGCGCATCATGTACTTGTCCGCGATGCCCGCCGTCAGGGCCTTATCCTGAGCTGAGTTGGTCTCATAAGAGCCGTCCTCAATGGCCAGCGAGATGCCCTCCACGCCTTTGGCATAGTCCGGCTCGATCTTGGCCGCGACTTGCTCGGCTGTTTTGGGGTCCGCGAAGGGTACGTTGAACAGCGTGCCGCCTGGAGGCGCCAGGTCTTTGGTGTATTGCCCCAGCGCGTGCCCCATGCCCGCGATGCTGGTCTCGGTCATGAAGTTGCGCCTGCGAAACTCATCGGCTCCGCTTTGATCGGCATTCCAGGACAGCCAGTAGTGACGAATCTCGAAGGGCGGCGCGTAAGCGAAGCTGAGATCGCCCACCCCAAGTACTTGGCGCTGAGGAATGCACTCGCCGAACTCGGTGGGCATATACCAGCGGCAGCCCCAGCTTTGGAGCAGCCACGAGGCCGCGAAGTAATGCGACTCGTCGTTGCTGCCCGCCACCAGCACCTGGCTGCCCACGCGACGCACCACAATCGCATCCGCGCGCACGAACGGGTTCTTCTTCTTGACTTTATCCAGCGCCCCTTGCAGCGAAGGCTGAGCCCGCACAGCTTCTTGCCCTACGATAACAAGCGGCGTCTTCAAGTGCAGGGCTTGAGCGATGGCCTCGCGCGTATCGGCCAGGGCGGGTTTGGCTCCGCTCATCATCTCGATGTATTTCTGCAAGTCGGTGGCGGCCCGCTTCTCCCAGATCCCGGCCTGGGGCGAAACCACGATCTGAGCCGAGGTCTTGCCGCCTTGAGCAATGACCAGGTCATCCACAGCTCGGGCCGACCTGGGAGCAACGAGGCATAACGCCAGCGCTGCCAGAAGTGGAAGTATCTTTTGCATTGTTGCCCTTACTTAAGCTGGGTTAACCCATCCTTCACTGCGACCTCGCGCGGCACCAGCAGGGCGGCTGAGGAGGGCGACAGAAAGTTGGGCACGTTGAAGAAGATGAAGCGCCCCAGACCAAACGAGGGCCCGCCGATCTTCCAGGCCTTGCCGTCCATGCCGGGCGGCACGGGTACGGACACGTAATCGCCGTCCACATCGACTTCTTTGGCCACGTGGCCGCTTGGGTCCGTGATCTGGTGCGGGCCGCCGAATTGCCAGGGCTCGCGCTTGAAGTAGTATTGGATCTGCCTGGTTCCTTTGGGCACGTAAAAGTACATCGCGGGCACGGCTCTCATGGCCCGAAAGCCTCGGTCGCGCAGGGGCAAGGCCGCGATCTGATCGGCAGCTAAGAAGACCTCAGAGTAAGCGCCGTGATCGTGGAAGTCCAGCGTATAGAGGCCGGGAGCGGGCACCGGGAACTCGAACTGCACCAGTTCCTTGGGGGCGGGCTTGCCGCTGTTAAGTACTTGGCCCTTCGCGTCACTGATGCTGTAAGTCTGGCGCAGGCCTCCGTAAGCGTCGCCTGCCTGCACCTTGATCTTGAGCGGCTCCCCGTGCAGGCTGAGCAGAACATACAGCGAGCCCTCCTGATACAGCTGGCTCGTGGCCACGCGCTCGCCGCCCAGGTTCACGGCCACCAGGTCGCTGGAGAACTTCAGCTCAGCGGGCACCTTCAAGTCCGGGAAGTAGGACAGGCCCTCCTCAAAGCCGCGCTGCGTTTCCTCGTGCGAAACCGGAGTCCCGATCTTCCAGGGCTTGGGCGCGGCTGGGTTCTGGTCTTCGTGAATGGAGTTCTGGCGCAGCGCTTCCCAGTGATCCATGTAGGAGTAGCGCGTGCGATACACCAGCGCGAACACTTCCTGCTCCATGGCGGCTTTCTTGGCAGCGTCGCCCTCGCGGGCCATGCGGTAGTTCAAGTACTCGTAGCGCAGGTAGTTCTTGAGATCATCGAGGCGGAGCTGAACATCAGGACGATTCTGAGTGGCCTTACTCGCTTCGTCCACGCGTCGAAACAGAGCGCCCAGCACGCCGGGGCTAATCGGAGGCGAGGCGTCGGCCAGCTCGTAGTAGGCCTTCATCGACTGGGCTCCGGCTCCAAAGGCCTTCTGGTAGAAGTCATTGAGCAGAGCTTCGACATCGGCCTGTGGGTTCCACATCAGGGCGTTGGCGAGGTAGTAGCCTCGTCCGTGCGGCCCCCAGTTGTTGCCGCTCTCGGCTGAGACGCTGGTGGCGTAGGCTCCGCTTTGCTTGTTGGCCTTGGTCCAGGCGTCGAACATCCACTGCAGCGAGTTCTTGCTCGCGGCCTGGCCTCCGGGCCAGCGGTCGTAGTCCCACAGCCAGGTCGAGAAATAGGCGTAGAAACCCAGGTTGCGGGCTTTCCTGGGCCAGGCTTCAAGCAGCTCGGGCAGCGACATCTTGCCTCCATTGAAGGCCATGGTGAGCTGGATGTACACGTTTGGCTCCAGGGCGAAGGGCGGCGGGTCCGAGTGCCAGTTGTAGGCATACAAGCCGGCCATCTTGCGCTGGTTGGGATACGCCTTCTGCAAAGCGCGCGCGACTTCATTGGCCATGCCGAAGATGGCGTCGCCCGGCGTGCCCAGCTTCTGGCTTTCCGGGCTTTGCGAGTAGCCGCCGCCATCAGCCGGGTCCAGGCTCACCATGTCGGCGCCAGGGTTGTCGTGGAAGTACTTGAGGGCGTAATCCACCACCATCTGGCGCACCGCGGGGTTGCCCAGCTCGATCTGAGGCCCCTGGCGCTTGCCTCCCGTGAGGGCGTAGTATTCGGGATGCTTGTCGAACTCGGCCTTGTTCTGGTCGATGACCTGGAACAAAGCGTGGCCCGCGTTGACCCCGAACGACTCGGCCATGTTGTTGTGGCGCTTCCAATCTTGATAATCCTGAGCCGCGCTCTTGCCCCGAGGGTGGCCATTGTCGTTGAACAGGCCCCAGGCATACCAGATGCTGCGCGACAAAAACGCGGGCCGATCCGTGATGTCACGCCCAAAGCTCAGGCTGGACGCGTGGGGCACCACTGCCCAGTTCGGGTTGGGGAAGAACCAGCGGCAGCCCAGCTCCTGCAGCAGGCGGTAAGCGGCGTGGCTGGCTCCCAGATCCGTGGCTCCCAGCAGTAGAAGGCGGTTGGGGCGCGTGCGAATAGCGTAAGCCTCGCGCCCATCGAAGCTGTTGCTGATGGAGAGAGCCGCTTCCAGAGCCGGAGTCGGGAATTCCTGCACAGTGCCCAGCACGATTCCCGCAGCGCCGTCTCCGCTCTTGACCTCGAACCTGGCGCCTGAGATGCGCCCCAGATAATCGCTCAGCTCAGCGGCCACGGCCTTGGTTGAGTCTGAGGCCTTGGCTGAGATCACAATCGGCAGCAGAGCCCGGTTGTCGCGCGCCAGGGCAAGCGTGCTCTGGCTTTGCCTTGAGTTGCGCGTGACGGGCGTAATTTGTACGCCGCCCAAAGGCGCGGCGTGTCCAGCCGTCGCCAGGCACACCACGGCGAGCACAGCTCGAAGAGCCAGCAAAGCAGACCGGGCGCGAAGAGGTACAGCGAGTTTCATGGGGGCTCCAAACGGGATGATTGTGCCCGCCTGCGCCCCCGCCTGAACCATCTTGGACGAGAAAGCGAGGCTCAAGGACTTGAGGCGCGCTCTTGAGTCATCTTGAGGGTGGTTCGAGCGGGAGCTATGTCTTCTTGAGCTTCTCGGGCTTGGCCGGGTCGCTGGGCTCAGTGACGATGAGGATGTCCACGGTGCGCAACTCGCGCGTCAGGCGGTTGACGATGGAGCCCTTGAGCATCTCCTGCCAGCGAGAGCGGCTCGAATGGCCGATGACGATCTGGGTGATCTGGTTGGCTCGCGAATAGGCGATCAGCTCATCGGCCACGCCTCCGTTGAGGGTGACGATGGGGATGCCCAGGCGCTCAGCCAGCGAGAAGTCGGCGTGCAGCACGCGCTTTTCCTCTTCGCTCGGAGGGTGCGTGGCGACATAAACCGCCACGATCTCGGCGTGCAGGCGCTGGGCGACGCGCCAGCCCCGGCGCAAGAGGCGCAGCGATTCCTGGGTGGGGCTGATGCAGACCATAATGCGGTCGCCCACAGCCCACGGCGCCTCGATCTGCTTTTCGCGCCTGCGCCAGAGCCGGAGCGTCGTTGGTGCCGTCTCCTGTCATGGCGACGAGCTTGCCATCGGACTGCTCCTGCTTAATCAAGCGCATCTTGTCTTCGGGCGTGGCCTGGGCCAGGAAGTCGTCCACTCCGGCTTCTGCAGCAATGGCCTTGGCGGTGAGAGGGCTATCGCCCGTAATCATCACGGTCTTGATGCCCATCGCGCGCAGCTCGTCGAAGCGCACGCGCATTCCCGGCTTGACCACGTCCTTGAGGTAGATCACGCCCAGAGCGCGGCTGTCCTGGGCCACGACCAGGGGCGTGCCCCCGATCGAAGCGATGCGCGCGGTAGCCTCGTCCAGCTCAGGGGGAACGGCTCCGCCCTGGCCCGAAATCCAGGCCTCGACCGAGTCGCCCGCGCCCTTGCGAACCTGCACGCCGTCCATGTTGATGCCGCTCATGCGAGTCTGAGCCGTGAACTCGATGAACTCAGCCGCGCCCTCCTCGATGTGGCGCGTGGGCTGACTGTATTTCTCGCTGGCCAGAACCACGATCGAGCGGCCCTCGGGCGTTTCGTCGGCCAGGCTCGACAGCTGGGCGGCTTGTGCAAGTACTTGCTCACTGACGCCAGGCATCGCGATGAACTCGGCCGCCTGGCGGTTGCCCAAAGTGATGGTTCCCGTCTTGTCGAGCAGCAAAGTGTTCACATCTCCCGCAGCTTCGACGGCCTTGCCGCTCATGGCCAGCACATTGTGCTGCATCACGCGATCCATGCCCACGATGCCAATGGCCGAGAGCAAGCCTCCGATCGTGGTTGGAATCAGGCACACCAGCAGGGCGACCAGAACCGTGATGCTCGGAGGCACGCCGTTGCCAGCCGAGCGCACGCTGTAATTGGCCAAGGGCAACAGCGTCACGACGGCGAGCAGGAACACGATGGTCAGGCCCGCGAGCAGATGGGGAGCGCGATTTCGTTGGGCGTCTTCTGACGCTGAGCGCCTTCGACCAGGGCGATCATGCGGTCGATGAAGCTCTCGCCTGGGTTTTGCGTGATGCGAATCACGACGCGATCCGAGAGCACCTTGGTGCCTCCGGTCACAGCCGAGCAGTCGCCTTTGGCGGATGTGGAACTGCTGGTCACACAGCCCGATGATCTCCACGGTCGGACGCCGATTCTCTGGAGCTGCGCGAGCTGGAGCTGCTGAGGAGAGTTCACTGCTCTGCTTGCGCTGAGGCAAAGGCGGGCTCGACGGCGCGCTTGGAAGCGTGCGATTGCAGCGCGGCCCGCCAGATTTCGTGGCTGCGCACCGCTTCCTGGGGCGTGACGCAGCCCAGGCGCTCGCCGAGCACGCCCGCGCGCTCAGAGGCGAAGGCGGCCAGCATTTGCAAGAAGCAGTCGGGGAAGCCGGCCTCGAAGATCGAGCCCGTGATGGTCGAGAATGCCGACTCATAGCCCAGATCCAAGCGCTTCCAGGCTTGCTCTCCACTCTTCTGAGAGCGCTCGAAAGTCCACAGCGTGCGCGGCTCCTTGGTCGAGAAGCGCACACCGCCCTGGGTGCCAAGTACTTCCAGGAACCAGGTGTTCATCTCGCCCGGCGCCAGCCTCTTCATCTCCAGGCGCATCGGAAGTTCGTGGCCTTGGATGCTGACATCGGTGTGCAGCAGGGCGTTGTCCCAGGTGTCGCAGGGAGCCATGCCGCCGCGCCCGTCGGGGCGCTGGGTGAAGATCTTCTGCAGCTGAGCATAGACGCGCACGGGCTGCCAGCCCAGGCGCAGGGGAAGATGCAGGGTGTGCATCCCCAGGTCGTTCATCACGCCCGCCTCGCCGCAGGTTTTGTTCTGGCGCTTCCAGTTGACTGGCTTGTCGGGATCTAAATCGCTCGAATGCCAGAACCCACTGCGCACTTCGAGCAGCTGTCCCATCTCGCCCGAGCGCGCCATGTGCCAGGCGCGCTGGGCTCCTGGCAAGAACGGGAACTCAGACGAGCAGCGCACGAAACGCCCCAGCCGAGCCGCCTCGTCGCGAACGGCACGCGCGGCTTCCAGGTCGATGCCAAAGGGCTTCTCGGCCAGCAGATCCTTGCCCGAGCGCAGCACCTCCAGATACAAATCGCGGTGCAGGTTGTGCGGCACGGCTACGTAAACCACGTCCACCTGCGCATTGCTCAGCAGCTCGCTCACCTCGCCCGTGATCTGTTTCACCGTAGGCACGCGCCTGAACCACTCGCGAGCATTGGGGCTCAGGTCGCACACACTTACCAGTTCGGCGCGTGGCATCTCGGGGTCGCTGAGCACGAACCAGCGGCCCAGGGCCGAGGCCATCTCGCGCCCCATTAGCCCGCCGCCTATGATGCCAAAGCGCAAAGTTGAGGAAGAATTCATAAAAATACCTCAAGAAAACTCCACCTCTCGTCGGTGGGGAGGAATTGAGGCTCGTCCGCAGGACGGCTTTGCCTCTGCGTTCGATTAGACTTCGCCGCACTGTGTTGTCCCGTCCGCGCACAAGGCACTCTCGAACGAGAGCAACAGCTTCCCTGCCACAGCAGGTTGCGGAACAGGGTTGAGCTTGCGAGCTTGCAACCATGCTACAGATGGCAAGAGAGCAGCACTGCTCTGTGCGAGTGAGCGGTGTATTGCACTCTATCTGTAGCGGGCCGCTCCGCAGTCGAGAGACTGCGGCCTCCTCACCCGAGGTGTCAACCGGCCTCTTGTGCTCCGCTGGTGGAAACATCAGAGTTGGAAGTGCAAGCCCCGCCGCTTGTCGGTGGGGGTAGTTGACGGTGCCTGCAAGTACTTGAGCGCGGCTTCGGGAGTAGCGCCCTCGTGGACGATGCTCATCAGGGCACGCGCGATGCCGCTGGGGTTCGGGTGCTGGATCACGTTGCGGCCATACACAATGCCGCGCGCGCCCTGAGCCATCAGAGCGTGCGTGCGCTCCAGAATCTCGCGCTCGGGAGCCTTGCCGCCGCCTCGCACCAGAACGGGCACGCGCCCAGCGGTTTCGATGACGCGCGCGTATTGGCTCACGTCGTCAGTCGGGTCGGCCTTGATGATGTCGGCTCCCAGCTCAACGGCCTGGCGCACCAGAGGGATGATCTTCTTCTCGTCGCCGTCCACCATGTAGCCTCCAGCTTGAGCATTAGGCTGGAACACCAAGGGCTCGATCATCAAGGGCATATTCCAGCGCTCGGCCTCGGGCTTGATGCGGAGGATGTTGTCCACGCACTGGGCCGTAACTTCGGGCTCGCCTGGGATCTGGAACAGGTTGACCACTACGCACGCCGCGTCCAGCCGCAAGGCCTGCTCAATCGGGCCCTCGATCATCTTAGAAAACAGGGCGCGCGGCAGCGCGCGGCCATAAACATTGGCCACATCGGTTCGCAAGACCAGAGCGGGCTTTTCCTTGCCAGGCAGGCTTTGCAGCAGAGGAGCCTGGCCAATCGTGAGCTGGATGGCATCAGGCGCGGCCTCTACAAGTACTTGCACAGCGCGTTCCAGGCTCTCGATGCCGCCCAGGAACGAGGCTTCGTTGAAGAAGCCGTGATCCAGAGCCACGTCGAAGCAGCGCCCGGAGCGCGCGTTGAAGAGACGATTCAAGCGGAATGGCTTCATGGTTCAGCTTAGCTTGCGCCTCAAGCGCGGCCCATCAAGTTGCGCAGGATGAAGCGCTCCAGCCCTTCGTAATCGCGCGCCTGCACAAAAGAAGCCCACTCTTGCCTGTCAATCGAGTGCGCCAGCTCCACTAAGTCCAGGAACACCTCTTTAGAATGCTGGAGGTGCAGGTGCGACTTGTGGGCGGGCTGAGTTCGCATCGCCTTGACATCGAGCCCGACCACCTCGCCGTGCTGCCCGAAGCCGCCGCGCACCAGAACATCGACCTGGTTGAAGGCCCGGCGCAAGTCTACGGCGCCAAAGGCCTTGTCCTGATCGTATTTCAGTCCGTTCTGATCGTTGAGGTGCACGCCCCACAACTTGCCCTGAGACAAGGCAAAGGCGAACTCATCTGAGGGGTCCAGCCCGGCTAAGATAGCGTGCGCCGACTCAATGAGCACGCCCACGCGCGCAGGATCGGCGGTCTGGTGCGCGAAGGCCAGGAAGTGGCCGGGCGTGGGCAGATACATCAAGTCCATGGGCTCGTTGGGCTTCATCTCGCCCAGGATTTTGATCTCAGGTCCGTATTCGAGCAGCGCATTCGTCCACTCCAGCATCCAGCCAAAGGCCGCAACCGCGTCCTTGCTCTCGCGGATGTAAGTGCCTTCGCGAGCAGGCCACCACACGATCTTCTGGGTGCCCAGCAGCCTGGCCACATCAATGGAACGCTTGCCCCGCTCGATAGCCCAGCGACGGTTCGATTGGTCGTTGCTCGTCACAGGGCCGTCTATACCGCGCGCGTCTTCCCACAGCCTGGGCGCGACGAACTCGGCCTGGAGCCCGTGCTCATCGAGCAGCTTCTTGATTTGGGCGGCGATTCTCTCACGCTCGGCGGGAGAGGCGTCATCGGGCACGGCGTCATCGTCGTGGAACTGGACGTAACCAAAGCCCATGTCCTTGAACAGTTTGAGCTTGGCGGCCAGCTCGCGCTCGCCTCGCACCGGAGGGCCGAAGGGATCGGCGCCGGGGTGCAGGTTCCACGGCCCGGCTGAAAATTGAAAGTCCTGAGCCTTGCTTGGAAGTGTCATAGGTGTCCCTTTTGTTCCTGGATGAATTGCAGCGTCCTTTCGAGCGAGCGATAGCCCGCCACTGTCCCGATCTGCGTGGTGCACAGAGCGCCAGCGGCGTTGCCCAGCTGAGCGCATTCTTCGAGCCCAAGACCCCTCAGCACGCCGGCCAGAAAGCCAGCAGCAAAGGCATCGCCCGCTCCGGTGGCATCCCGCGCCTCGACGCGAAACGGAGCGACGTGGTGCGACTCGCGGCCATCGGTGGCAAAGCTTCCGGCCTCGCCCATTTTGAGCGCCACGGTTTTGACTCCGGCTTCGAGCAGGCGCGTCGCGATGCTTTCGGGCGAGTTTTCGCCGGGATAAAGGGCACGCACTTCGTGCAGCGAGGGCACCAAGTAATCGAGGTGAGGCAAGCACAGGCGCAGGTTTGAGGCCCAGGATTCATCGGGCGCGCCCGCAGTGTCCAGGCTGGTCATCAGGCCACGCGCCTGGGCCGCTTCAAGTACTTGGGCGCACTGGGCGCCGTCGAAGCGAGGCATCAGGCCGTGCCCCGCGATGTGCAGCAGGCGAGCCTCATCGAGGAGCGCAAGGTCGAAGTCCCGGCGTTCATAATAAGCGTTGGCGCCGACGCAATGCAAGAAAGTGCGCTCGGCATCCGAGCCGACGAGAACCATGGTGGCCGAAGTCGGAGCGTCCGGGTCTTGGACTACGCCCGAGGCATCCACGCCGCGCGAGCTGAGCTCGCTGCGTATAAAGGCGCCAAAGCCATCGCGCCCGACTTTTCCGGCCACACGCGTGGGCACCCCAAGTACTTGCAGGCCGATGCCCGTGTTGGCCGCGCAGCCCCCGATGTGGGGCGAGATGTTCTGCACCAGCTGCAGCCTGCCGCGCTCGGGGTAAGCATCGATGGGACGCCCGATCACATCGGCGACCAAGATTCCCAGGCAAACCACCTGAGCTGCGGGGGCTTCTCGTTCGCTCTGGCTGGCTTCGTCGGGCAACGGGGATCGGTTCATTGATGGCTCTGGCCTGCCTTGGTTTGCCGGGCGTGGCAAGGATACATTCCCCGTGCCCTCAATGCTCACCGCGCTCACGATGTTTGGCGTTGGTTGAGGGGAAATTTGTGGACGCAGGAGCGTGTGACAGTCAGGAGCGTGTGGCAGTCTTGTGGCGCGATTACGGCTCGTGGCGGCTGTGCGAGATGGCGAGAAGTGTTATCCTGCGACTGCCCGAGCCACTGCCCGAGGAGATTGAGTTGAACCTGACAGAAACCCAAGATCGAACCAAAAACACTGCCGCCAACCGCGACTACGCGGATCTCAAGCGGATCATCGTCGAAAGCAGGCTGCTGGACAAGCAGACCGGCTTTTACACCTACAAAATCGCACTCACCTTCGCGCTGCTGGGCCTGAGCGTGCTGCTCATGGTGCTGGTCAAGAGCCCCTGGCTGCAGATGCTCAACGCGGTCTTCATGGGCTTCGCCTCGTCTCAGGTCTTGTTCCTGGGCCACGACGCCGGCCACAGGCAGATCGCGCGCACCGCGCAGGGCAACGACCGCATCGGGCTGTTCGTGGGCAACGTGATGTCGGGCGTGTCCTTCTCGTGGTGGCTCCAGGGCCACAACAGGCACCACGCCAACACCAACGACGTGCACAACGACCCCGATCTCGATTATCCCGTGCTGGCCTTCGACGAGGAGCAGTTCAAGGACAAGAAGCCCTGGCAGAAGTGGATCATCGCGCGCCAGAAGTACTTCTTCTTCCCCATCCTCTCCTTAGCCGGGCTCAACTTGAAGTGCGGCGGCGTCAAGTTCATGCTCGAAAACAAGTTCTCGGGCCGCGCTTTTGAGGCCGTGCTGATCGGCTTCCACTTCGCGTGCTACTTCGCTCTGCTGTTCTGGGCCCTGGGCTGGTGGGCGCTGCCGTTCTTCGTGATCCACCATATGTCGCTGGGCGTGTTCCTGGGCAGCGTGTTCGCGCCCAACCACAAGGGGATGCCGCTCGTGGAAGGTGAGGCTCGCAAGGATTACCTGCGCGTGCAAGTACTCACCTCACGTAACGTGTTCGCCCACCCCGTCACGGACTTTATGTATGGCGGCCTGAACTACCAGATCGAGCACCACCTATTCCCCTCCATTCCGCGTAACCGAATGCGCGAGCTGCAACGCATCGTCAAGGATTTCTGCGAGGAGCGCTCGGTTTCTTACTACGAGACCAGCACCCTGCGCTCCTACCGCGAGATTATGGACTTCCTGCACGAAGTCAGCGCCCCCCTGCGCGAAAAGTCTTAAGCCGGGCCTTTGAGGCTCGCAATGCGGTCTGAAAAGCCAGTGATGTAAGCCCAACACGAAGATAGTTTCGTGTTGGGCTTGTTTGTGAGCCAGTACAACTCACCGTGTGGTGCGTTTGGCCTTCTATGCGGCTCGTACAAGGACTTGTCCCCTGTGAGCTTGCTGATTGTGCGCCCTTGCTTAAGGAAAGTTCATGGTTCTTCAGTAACTTCCCAGCCCTGGCGCCGTCTGCCCACACAGTGACTATTGCGGGGTTGATGCGTGCAAAATCCCTTCGTGGTCACGTCTGTTTGCGCCGCGCCTCAGGAGGATTCTATGGGTCATAAGAGAAGCACCAGCCGTGCCCGCACCGGCTTCACGCTCATCGAGTTGTTAGTTGTTATCGCTATCATTGCAATACTGGCGGCGATTTTGTTCCCTGTGTTCGCGAGAGCCAGGGAGAACGCGCGCCGTGCCAGTTGCCAGAGCAACCTGAAGCAGATTGGGCTGGGCCTCTTGCAATACACGCAGGACTACGACGAGCTTCACGTGCGGGCCACGATGGGAGTGGGAGGGGGAGCCAGCCAGACCTGGGCGAACTCAACGCAGCCCTACATCAAGAGCACGCAGATCTTCCAATGCCCCAGCGATACGGCGCACGACGTCAACACCTGGTGGATGGGAAGCCTGCCCCCTGACCAACAGTTCCACATCAGCTACTTGTATAACTCTGCGGTGGCGCGCTCGTCCGACGCCGCGATACAAAACCCCAGCGGCACAGTGATGGCCGTGGATGGTGCGACCAACCCCTCGGCTTCGGCCAACCCCGTGGACTGGCTGAGCTCGCCTAAGCCCACAGCGTTTTTGATCAGGCCCTTTGTGGGCGATGACACAACCGCAACAGACGGTCGAGGCGAGGACTTTGCGGCTCCTGCGGCTCGTCACCTGGAAACGGCCAACGTGCTTTATGCGGACGGCCACGTCAAGGCCTTGCGTGTCGAGAGCTTTTACGACCGCAACGTCACCTTTCCTAACTTTATGCCTTGCCTGGATCCAAACGTCGGCTGCAGCTGACGCAGGCCCCGAGTACTTGAGGATCACGCCCGTAGCCTGGTCGAGCAACCATTTCCCGAACAGACGCCAGCCCACAGTTCAGGCTGCAAAAGCCCCAGGTACTTGCAAGTACCTGGGGCTTTTGCAGCTCAGAGTGAGGAGGGCGGAGCCAGACCGGGGACGGAATGCTCCGCGATGCCGCGCGCCGTCTTCGCCGGGTCTGTGGGCGTGAGGTTGGTCAGCACGATCACTGTGAGGGCGTCGTCCTGGTAGCGCTCGACGAAGCTCCTGAAGCCGGGGACGCCCCCGCCGTGGCCGATAAAGCGGTGCTCCTGATGCGAAGAAACGTGGCCCCCACCGGACCCTGATTCTTTACGGAGGTATCCACTTAGGAAATCGTGCCCTGAACCTGGGAGACTGGCGCGCCAAGGCCTTCAAGTACTTGACGCTCTCTTTCCTCGTCAGCCGTAGCTACAAGGTGGGAAGAAGGTTAAGAATACAGCTACGCGACCGTTTCGATTTCGTGTCTGTCTCACTCTGAGCCGCGCGCGCCGCCCCTTCAACACATGAAAGCCTTTCTCTGTGCATCTGTTGCCATGTTCTCTTTCGCGTTCGCGGCTGACTCCATTGCGCCGCTCCCCACCTCGGCCCGGACCTGGGTTGCGGATAACGGCAACGGCAGCTTCACCAATCCTCTGTTCTACGAGGAGTTCTCGGACCCCGATGTCATCCGCGTCGGCGACACCTACTACCTGGCAGGCACCACGATGCACGTGATGCCTGGGCTCACGGTGCTGAGATCCAAGGACCTGGTGAACTGGCAATTCGCCTCCTACTGCTTCGACAGGCTCGATCTTGGCCCCGAGTTTCGCCTGCAAGCGGGCAAGGAGATGTATGGACAGGGCATATGGGCTCCTTGCATCCGCTACCACGAGGGCGTCTTTTACATCTTCTCCAACATCAACGGTCACGGCACCCAGGTCTTCCGTTCCAGGAGCGCGGCTGGACCGTGGCAGCCCACCACGCTCAAGACCACGCTCTATGACCTGTCTGTGCTCTTCGATGGCGGGAAGATCTACGCCGTGTGCGGGGGCGATGAGATCAGCCTGGTCGAGCTGAACCCTGAGGTCACAGACGTTGTGCCCGGCACGCGCCACGTCATCATCCCGCGCGGCAGGGGCATGGGCGAGGGGCTGCACCTGTACAAAGTCAACGGCAAGTACTTCATCGTCAGCGCCCTGCCAGGAGCGCACACGCCCATGGTGTGTGCGCGGGCCGACACCCTTGAGGGGCCGTGGCACATCGAGACCTTGGTGCGCGACGAGTCGATGGGCGTGGCCACGGGCAACGTTCTCTCTGGTCAGGCCGGCTCGCCGCAGAGCCCGACCTTCGACATCCGCCCGTCCACGGACCCCAATGCTTCCATCGGGCTCACCATCCACCAGGGCGGCCTTGTGGACACGCCTTCGGGCCAGTGGTGGAGCGTCATCATGCAGGATCACCGCTCCCTGGGCCGGGTTTCGTGCCTGGTGCCCGTCACATGGCAAGACGGCTGGCCCTTCGTGGGTCTGCCCGGCAACCTGCGCCGCGCGCCCAAGACCTGGGTCAAGCCCGACACCGGCCATAATCAGGCGCCCACAGCTCCCTTCGAGCGCAGCGACAGCTTCTCCTCCGCCAAGCTCAAGCCCATATGGCAGTGGAACCACCGGCCCGACGACCGCAAGTGGTCGCTCAGCGAAAAGCCGGGCGCGCTGAGGCTTCACTCGCTGCCAGCCCCCGACTTCTGGTGGGCGCGCAACACTCTCACGCAGCGTGCCGCAGGCCCCGCCTCAACCGTGACCGTGCACCTTAATGCCGCGGGCATGAAGGCGGATGACGCTGCTGGCCTCGCCCTGCTGAACCTGCCCTACGCCTGGCTGGGCCTGGTTCGACAGGCCGATGGCACGCTCATGCTGCGGCAGTTCACCCAGAATGGCGCCAGAACAACCGAGACGCCCCTGCACGGCAGCAGCCTCTGGCTGAGGGCCGCGTGCGACTTCGACACCGAGCAGGCGGCCTTCAGCTACAGCACCAACGGGCGCTCGTTCACGCCCATGGGCTCGCCCATCGCTCTGGTGTACCAGCTCAAAACCTTCCAGGGCGTTCGCTACAGCTTGTTCCACTACAACACCGCAGGCGAGGGCGGATACGCCGATTTCGATAAATTTTCCGTGACCGAGCCCCGCGCCACAGAGGGCCGCGCCATCCCCCTGGGCCAAACGGTTCGCTTCAGTAATGTCGCCGACAACAGCGTGCTGATCGTGCGCAATGGCCAGCTGCGCTCGATCCCAGCCCATGATCCCGTCGCGTCCTCACCCTCTGCCACGTTCCTGGTGCTGGACCGGGGCAGAGGACGCATCGCGCTCAGATCCGTGTCGAATGGGCGCCTTCTCACCGTCGATCGCAACGCCAACGGAGCCGTCATCCTGGGCTCGCAGAAGCCGAACGAGGAGGCAACGTTCCAGTGGATCGACCTCGAACGCGGCCACATCATGCTCATGGCTCTGGCCACCAACCGCTATATGGCCTCTGATCCAACAACGCCTCAAGTACTTGTACTCGCCAACTGCCCAGGCCCACGCTCCGATCACAAAGAAGGCTCGTGCTTCACCTGGAAGATCGCCTTCTAACACCCAACAGAAGTTAATCAGCAGGCCTGGCGACTACCACTCTCTCATCCAGAGCACGATTCTCAACCACTAAAAAGAGCCATGTGCCTGAGCTATTTCGGCAGCCTGATTTGGCGTAGGCGGTATTTGGCGTTGTAGTGAAAAACTGTTCCATAAACCCGCCCTTGTGAGTAAAGAACCCCACCGCAAGCGGTGGGGCATTAACGACCACGACAAGAAGTGCTCGGTGGCATTGAGCCACCTCCCACTTCCAGAACTTCCGAGGAGGAAACAGACATCGAGTCTGTTCCCTCCTCCAGCCCATTCATCCCCGCCGCAAGCAGCGGGGCACTCTGGGCTACTTCGTAGAGTCGTCTGGGGTGAGGAGGTTGGGCTATCGCGCGAAGAACCGGTAGAACGTGGTTTGCCGATACATCTGGCCCGGCTCCAAGGTCGTGGAGGGGAAATTGGCGTGGTTGGGTGAGTCGGGAAAATGCCCGGTTTCGAGGCAGAAGCCGTAGCGCTTGTTATAAACCTTGCCACCCTTGCCCTGGACGCCATTCAGGAAGTTGCCCGTATACAACACCATGCCCGGTTCGGTGGTGTAGACCGCCAGAGAGCGGCCCGACTTCGGTTCATAAACGCGCGCCGCCAGCCAAGGCTTGCGGCCCTGACGATTGAGGATGAAGTTATGATCGTAGCCGCCTGCGAACTTCAATTGCTCGTCGTCCTGGTTGATGCGCGCGCCAATCGCCACCTCTTGGCGGAAATCCAGCGGTGTGCCCAGCACGGGACGCACTTCGCCGGTGGGAATCAGATCGCTTCCGATGGGCGTAAAATAGTCGGCATTAATGCTCAGCAAATGGCCCAGAACATCGCCGTTGCCTGCGCCAGCCAGGTTGAAGTAAGAGTGGTTGGTGAGATTGATGACCGTGGTCTTGTCAGTGACGGCGCTGTAATCAATCTTCAGCTCGTTTTTGTCGGTGAGGGTATAGATCACCTTCACCATCACATTGCCGGGATAGCCTTCATTTCCGTCGGGACTAAAGTGGCGCAGCGACAGGCCGACCGCGCCTCGACGATGAACCGGCGTCGCCTGCCAGACAACTTTGTCGAACCCGATGTGGCCGCCGTGGATGTGGTTGGGGCCGTTGTTTTTGGCGAGGGTGTAACTCTTGCCGCCCAGCTTGATTCTGGCGCCCTTGATGCGATTGGCATAGCGCCCCACAAGCGCACCAAAAAGCGGACTGTCCTTGATGTAGGCCGCGAGCGTGTCGAAGCCCAGCACCACGTCATCCGCCTTGCCCGTGCGATCCGGCACTTTGAGGGACGTAACGATGCCGCCGTAGTTGGTGATTTGCGCCGTCATGCCGTGGCCGTTGGAAAGTGTGTACAGGTCAACGGCTTTGCCATCGGGCGTTGTGCCGAACAGATGTTTGCTAATATGGCCTTTGGAAGCACGGCCTTTGCAAGCAGCTTCATCAGCGCAAACCGTCATCAGGACGGCGGCACCGCACAGCGACAACGCGAGGGATCTCATGTTCATGGCTCGATTCTTTGAAGGGGATGTGGTGTGTCGCCGCGGGGTGGAGCGCGGTGGGAGGCGCAAGAGCAATTTTCGTCCCGTCCACACCCGAAGTCCTCTCCTTGAGCAAGTGCAAGAAACGGATGTGAATGCACCCAGAGGTGAATCGGTAACCACCATGAGCAAGCACCAAGTACTTGAGCCAGGTCAACCAGTTCCCGTAGCGGGGCAATGTCAGGACATCGGGCCGCGCGGTGGCAGGAGTGCAACAGAGATGAAGCAAAGCGACGCGCGGAAGGGACATCGTTGGGCCTGTGTGGTGGCGAGCGCGATCTTACTGGGCAGCATGGCAGGCGCGCAGGCGCAAGGCCAAGTCCTTGGCCAAAAAACACGCCAGGGAGCGTTGGGGCCAGTCCCCACGGTTGGGAAGCGACTGGCCTTGGTCAACGTGCTGCAGGGAACCAACTCCGTCCGTGAGTTCAGCCACGGCAACGTGCTGCCGCTGATCAGCGCGCCCTTCGGGATGACCGACTGGTCGGTGCAAAACAACGGCGACATCAACGAGAGGTTCTTCTTTCAGTCGCGCCGGAGCACGTTCACCGGCATCCGCGCCACCCATCAGCCCTCGCCGTGGGCGGGCGACTATGGCCACTTCTCGATCACCCCGCAGACCGGGCCCCTCGCCCTGGAAACCGCCGCGCGCGCCTCCGAGTACGACCCGGCCACGACCGTGATGCGGCCCGACTACCTTCGAATCCACCTGAAGAAATACAAGCTGACGACGGAGCTGACGTCTTCCGAGCGGGCCTCAGTGTGGAGGGTTCACTTCGACCCGTCCGAGCAGACTGGCCGGCTTGTCTTCGATCTGGCGGGCGACGCTCAGCTCCAGATGAAAGGCAATCGGCTCTGGGGCTACACCAAGTCTCACGGCGGGCCGGCGGCGGGCGACTTCCACTGCTATTTTGCGGCTGTTCTCGATCGCCCAATCACAGGCGGCCAGGGCGTCGGCACGGAGACGGACTCGGGCAAGGGAGTTGGATACGTCGAGTTCGGGACCGGCAACGGCAGGCCGCTGGAGATGCGGATCGCCACGAGCTTTATCAGCCCCGAGCAGGCCCAGGTCAACCTGAACCGGGAGACGGTTGGGGGATTTGAGGGCGTTCGTCGAACCACCGCTGAGGCCTGGGAGAAGCTGATGGGCCGCATCTCCGTGGAGGGGACACAGGAGCGCAAGGAGACGTTCTACTCCTGCCTGTACCGCGCCCTCAAGTACCCGCGGAAGATCTACGAGCGGAACGCGGCTGGCGAGATAGTCCACTACAGCCCGTGGAGCGGCAAGATCGAGAAGGGCCCGGCCTACACGGACACCGGGCTGTGGGACACATTCCGCACGCAGTTCCCGCTGTTTTCCATTGTCTACCCCGACATCTACGGGGAGATTGTGGCGGGTTGGCTCAATGCATATCGGGAGGGCGGGTGGCTGCCGCACTGGCCCAACCCGGGCGGGTTCCGTTCGATGCCCGGCAACTTCGCCGACACCATGGTCGCCGACGCGATGGTGAAAGGGATTCGGGGCTTTGACTACAAGACGGCCTATGAGGCGCTGCGCAAGGACGCCTTCGAGGTTCCCGTGAGCCTGCACGGGGAACCGGTCGGGGGCAAGGGGGCGATGGACGAGTACTTGAGGCTGGGCTACGTGCCCGCGCGCAAGACGGAGTATTGGGTGTCGATGACACTGGACTACGCCTACAACGACTGGTGCGTCGCTCAGGCGGCCAAGTACTTGGGACGGGCCGACGACTACCGGGCGCTGATGAAGCGGTCGCAGAACTACAAGAACCTGTGGGATCCCTCGACCGGCTTCATGCGCAGCAAGGACGAGGCGGGTCACTGGTCGGAGCCGAACTTTGACCAATACGCCTGGGGCGGCCCCTACGCCGAGTCTGGGCCGTGGCAGGCCAGCTGGGCGGTGCAGCACGATGCGCTCGGCCTGGCGGACCTCTCAGGCGGGAAAGCGGCGTTCGGGGCCAAGCTGGATGACCTGTTCAGCCAGCCCCCGATCTTCAAGACGGGGGCATACAACGGGGTGATCCACGAGATGATCGAGTTCGTGGCGGTCGGCATGGGCCAGTACGGGGCGTGCAACCAGCCGAGCTTCCACCTTCCCTATCTTTATGCGGCGATCGGCCAGCCGTGGAAGACCGAATACTGGACGCGGCGGGCGTGTCGGGAACTGTTCAACGCCGGGCCCAACGGTTTTTCAGGGGATGACGACAACGGGTCGATGTCGTCGTGGTACTTGCTGAGCGCGATGGGGATCTATCCTCTGACGCCGGGGCACCCGAGCTATGTGCTGACGAGCCCGGAGTTCGACTCGGTGAAGATCGAATTGCCCAACGGGAAGACGCTGGTGATAAGGGCCAAGGACAACTCGGAGAAGAACGTGTTCGTGAGGTCTCGCACCGTGAACGGGAAGACGTGGACGAAGACGTGGATCTCGCACGCGGAACTGGTCGGTGGGGCGAAGATCGTGGACGCGATGTCGAACCGGCCAGCCGTGCGGGAGGTGAAGGCGGAGGAACTGCCCTATTCGGCCAAAACAGAACTGGTGGCAGGCAAGTCGTTCGTGGGTGGAAGGTAACCCACAAGCAGCGCGGGGATCTTTGTGCGGGGGGTTTCTCTTCGATGAGCCAGCGCGCAAAGCGGCCCGCGACGACTTTGATGAGGCTCCACTGGACTTCCCCGGAATTGGACTTCCCCCAGTAGTGGACACGTGGAAAAGAGACACTACCAGAGGGGATTCAGATGGCAGTACGCAAGCAATACACGAGGGAATCCAAGCAGGAAGCGGTGCGCCTTGTGACTGAGCACTGGCCTTGCGTTTAGTTCCTCTGTCTCGAGTTCTGAGTTAGCTGCCTGCTCGGTGGCAGTGAACTTGATCGGCGCATCGGCGCGTGGCCCGTTGCTAATAATCGGCGCTAAAAAGAGGGTTTATGCACGTCTATCCGCCCCTCAAGTACTTACCGGCCCGGCTTCGGGCGTAATTCGGGTTGCCCCGTATCAAAGCCCATACAAGCCCGTAGCGAGGCGCTCAGGTGCCGCGCGGAGATTACCTGAGCGGCGCTTAGAACGGCTCATCTATGCGCCTTAGCTTCTGCTGGGCTACGCTTTGTGCCAGTGAGACGATTATTCATAAAAATACCCCAAGGAAACTGCACTGTTCGTCGGTGGGGAGGAATCGAGGTGTTGTCCGCAGGACGACTTTGCCTCGTCGTTCGGTTGAACTTTGACTTACCCATCAAGGCACTCCGGTTGGGCGGAGCAACAGTTTTCGTGCGTCGCTCCTGGACACGTTGAAGGATCAGGTTGCAGCAACTCAAGGACGTTTTGCGGCGGAAAACGTTGAACCGTCCCTGAGCAATCCGTGTCCCCTTTGGGCACGGCCCGAAGGGGCAGGGCCACAGTCCATTGGCCTCTTGGAGCGGCCTTGGGGTCAGTGACAAGCTCCGCCGCTTGTCGGCGTGGGTAGTTGACGACACTTCCTATTCCAATGATCCCCAAACCCCGTAAACGGCCCGCGACGCCAGAGCCAGGGCGCATAAGTAGGCGCGTGAGGGTTCGAGGCGCTTAAAACGGCTGCCCTTGAGTTGAGGCGTCAGAGAAGGACTAAGCACCTGAAAGCCTTGCCTGATGGAGCGCCAATCATCCGAGAACTGCTGCTCAGCTACTCAAGCATTTACTGAACAGGCCGGGCATCGTTTTAATGCCCGGCCTGTTCAGTACTTGTCGCTCATCTTCCACAGGCGCGCGAGCCGACAAGAATCACCCTCTTCCCCAACAATCTCCTGCACGCACCTGATGAAAAGCCCTGGCAAGAGACAAGTGCAGGAACTATTTTGTGTCAATTTTGACAAATAGCGAATTTTGGTCTACAATACCGCCGCTGGTCGCCTTGCCAGAGCACGACGTTCGGGGCCTGAGCTGCGATCAGCAAATGGAGACAAGCCTATAATGAGCAAAGTACTTGTAGGTGTGGGGTTGGCGGTTTGTGGCGTATCAGCGATCCTGGCGGGCTGCAATGGAGTTAACGGCGTCAACGGCGGGCCTATCCCTGTGCCCACGAGCACATTCCCTGTGCCCACGAGCACGCCGGCCAGCCAGAGCTTTAGCGCACCAGTGACTCTGGCCAACGGGCAAACGGGCACATTGGCGCTGCGCCTTCAGAACGGGCGAGCCACAGGCACCCTGAAAGTTGACAGCCGTAGAGTTGCGGATGCAGTTGCTCGGCTGGCCGTGATAAGCCTTGTCATTCCCTCTGGCACCTACCCCATCAGCGGTACTTTTACACCGCCACGCGGCTTTAGCGTGAGCGGAAGCTTCCCCGCCCCCATCGGGAGCTTTAGCATCAGCGGCACCATCCCGACGCCGACACAGACCGGCGCCTTTACGCTGCGCGCCGCTGGACAGAGCACCAACGGCATCATCCCGGTGATTGGAACGGTGCCTACACCAATTCCTCAGCCCACGACAGCGGGCACCCCCTCGGGCACTCCGCTTCCCACCGTGCGAGGCACCCTCAACGTCACGTTCTCGAACTCGACGATCAACGCTTCCAGCGCGCCCTTCAACGGGCCTGCTGCCAACGGCTTCATCGGCATCCCCAGCTCGCCCAAGGGCAACTTCCTGGGCGTCTATGGCACGGGAGTTGGCACAGCCGCCTTTCGCAGCTTCACCGTGAATGTGCTCAACACAATTAGTGGAGGTGGCTACAGTCCCTTCACCGTAGGCCAGAGCTTTGGCTTTGGCTCCAACGGCATCAATTTGCCGGGCCAGGCGGCGATCAACTACTCCACAACTGTGGGTGTGCGAGCTGCTATCTTTTCAGCCACGAGTGGCACCTTGACCATCACGGCAGTGAGCGCGAACTCGATCTCCTACAAGCTGCAGAATGTGCACCTTGGGCCGGGGATTGTCAACCCCGGTGGAACGGGCTCGTTCACGCTCAACGGCACCGGCACGCTCAGCAAGTAGTTCCCTGAAGCTCTTTAAGGGCTCATCCAGGGCCAAGAGAAGTGGGCGCAGGCACGGGTTCGCGTTCGTCGGAGACGCGCTGAAATCGGCTGGATGCGGGACTGCAGCTGTGCCGATTGCACTCAGCCATTGTGGGATAAGCCGGGACGGAAGGGGGCGCGCTCATTACCGAGTGCGCCCCCTTGCAAGTACTTGAGGCTCAGGTGTCGGGCTCATTGGCAACCCTCAGCAGCACATCGGCATGACAGAGCGGCTCGTCGAGCGGGCACCAACACGCGAGGTTCTTGCCGCGCAACTCAGAGCGGGCCGCTGCTATGGTTGCCGCGTCGAGACTGTTCTCGAAGGCTTCAACCATCCGCTGCTGGCTTTTCTCGCCCTTCCTTTTCTCGAAGGGAGTGCCCCACTTGGAGGGGCGCGTTACGCGTTTGATCGGCAGGCCTTTGGTGGCTGCCTCACTCAGCTTGGAGCCCTTCTTGCGCGAACGCTGGACTCGAACCGGCACAGCGCCGGGTTTGTCGTTGGATTTCATAGCTGTTGATTCTCGCTCTGGCCGGGTGCACCCGTGAGGATGGCCCGGCCTTGCAAGTCCTTAAGGCTACTTGGCGACGTGTTGCGGGGCTTCAACGATCTCGCGCACCTCGGCTGCAGAGAGCGTTCCTTGTTTCATCAGCGCATCCGCTACCTGCCGCACAGCGTGCTTGTTCTGCTTCAGGAATTCCTCGACACAGACTAACGCGAACTCTTCGTAAGCAGAGGCTACTAGTGGGTCACTTGATACGTAGATAGCCAATGGGCTTTGAGCCATCGTCACCTTGTTAAACTTGCTGTGGCCCTGTATCTGGAGACGAGACGAAAACAGCATTGGCGACATACGTAGCAAGTGACCCACTACTGGGTCACTTGTTATGCTCATAGCCATTGGCTGATTTGCTCTCGTTTCCCGCGGGACGGGCGCAGTGAGCTCAACACGCCTATTTACCCTTCTGCATTCAATGGCTACGCGCAT